>SAMEA104315436__coassemble_1515_pt1 | contig 13447 bp, 10 predicted proteins | sample SAMEA104315436__metabat2_high_PE_011 | metagenome-assembled genome bin SAMEA104315436 (sample SAMEA104315436) | gut metagenome | biome: Monkey gut; feature: monkey-associated habitat; material: faeces | place: China | collected 2013 | reverse complement strand
TAACGGACGGCTTGAATCACGAAAACCTGCCTTTGCTCTGAAAAGTGCCTTTGCAAGTTTTGAAACAGCATTATTATGTCCGACAACATATTCTTCAAGCCGTGATTCAAGAGAGTTAAGCTTTTCTGTTTCCTCAACAGTGAGCTTATTAAGTGATATTCCCGTTCTTAGTGATATAACAGCCATTATATCATCTTCACTTACCTCCTCGGCAAATGTATTTCCGTTTCTTATTATCTTATCAACGTCTTTTACAGACAGCTTTCCGCTCTTTACCTCTATTAAATCAGTTTCTTTTTTTACTATCGAACTGCATCTTATCTTTGCTCTTGCACAGGCTTCGTCTATTATATCAATTGCTTTATCGGGAAGAAATCTGTCATTTATATATCGGATTGACATGTTTACGGCAAGTGAAATTATTTTGTCTGATATTTTAACTCCATGATATTCTTCATAGCTCGATTTTATTCCCTGTATTATATCTATGCATTGACTGCATGACGGCTCATATATCGGTACAGCCTGAAAACGTCTTTCAAGTGCAGAGTCTTTTTCTATTGTCTTTCTGTATTCCTCAAATGTGGTTGCACCTATAACCTGTAATTCTCCCCTTGCAAGCTGAGGCTTCATAATATTTGCAGCGTCAATTGCTCCCTCGGCTGCCCCCGCACCAACAATCGTATGAATTTCGTCAATAAACAATATTATATTTCCAGCAGAAACAGCTTCGTCAATACAGGCTTTAATGCGTTCCTCAAAGTCACCTCTGTATTTTGCTCCGGACAGCAAAGCGGTAAAATCAAGAGAAAAAATAAATTTGTTCTTTAAAATATCAGGGACAAGATTTCTCACAAAAAGCTTTGCAACGCCTTCAACTATTGCAGTCTTTCCAACTCCTGCTTCACCGATTAAGCATGGATTGTTTTTTGTTTTTCTTGAAAGAAGCTGCAAAACTCTTTCAACCTCTTTGTCACGTCCGATAAGCGGATCATTTTTTTTAAGAAGTGATGTATCTGTTATGTTTTTTCCGTATTTGAAAAGATTTGGATATTGTGACGGCTTAGGCTGAACTGACATTATTATATCTTCTTTTATATTCACAGATGTTGAATTTTCAAGCTCGCCTGAAATCTTATATATATCCGCACCCACCTTTTTAAGCAGTGATGAGCCGCTGCATGACGAATCCTTTAAAATACTTATTAAGATATGTTCCGGAGATACCTGCTTTTTATTGTCCGCCACAGCAATATTATATGAATTTTCAAGTATCCTTTTAAGGGCGGTTGTGAAGCAGCGGTAATTTAGTCTTGACGGCACTCCTCTGCCTACAAGTGCAATTACTTCATCATATACGTTATTAAATGACGCTCCTGCTTCCGTAAGCAGCCGACCTGCATAACATTCTCTGTCGTTCACAAGTGCAAGAAGTATATGTTCACTTCCAACATAGGTATGCCCCATTTCAGATGCAATCCGTATTCCGCTGTCAGCTATTTTTATCGACTTTCTCGTAAAACGCTCTGAATTAATCATGATTTAACCTCCTAAGTCTTTTGAACCACCGCTATCCTCAGATCTGAAGAAGTGCTGCTTATATAGTATGCCACTCTTTTCCTGCGATAACAGTCGAAAGCAATATGTCGGAAAAAGTTGTAACACTTTTTTTCGGCTGTCATATTATGTACTATGAAACGAAGTTAAAAAAGACTTCGCTTCAAATACATTTTAATTAAGGAGTTGTTCTTATGAATTGTGGATGCGGATTTGAAGGTAATGGTTGCTGGTGGATTATTCTTTTAATTCTCCTTTTCATCATTCTTTTCTGCTGCTGCGGCAACAACGGTATAGGCTGCGGCGGCTGTGACAACGGCTGCGGCAACAACTGCTGTGGATGCTGATTAAAGCCTGAAAAAAGCCATTTAGTTTAACCTCCAAAAAACACCGCAGTCTTAATGACTGCGGTGTTTTTACATATGCCTTATTTTCTTATATATCATTTCTTATGATGTCATCAAGTGTTTCACGCTTTACAGCTATTCGTGATTGACCGTTATTCACAAATACAACAGCCGGCTTTGGTATTCTGTTGTAATTTGATGACATTGAATAGTTATATGCTCCTGTTGCACAAACAGCGATAATGTCACCTGATTCTGCATGCTGAAGCTTCATGTTTTCTCCGATAAGGTCGCCGCTTTCACAGCACTTTCCTGCTATTGTAACTGTTTCACTTCGTTCCTCTGATGCCTTATTTGCTACAATAGCTTCGTATTCAGACTTATAAAGTGCATAACGAGGATTATCACACATTCCTCCGTCTATTGACACATAAGTTCTGATATTCGGTATTTCTTTTCTTGCTCCGACTTTATATAAGGTTATTCCCGCAGGTGCTGCAATGGAACGTCCGGGTTCGATAAACATGGCCGGAAGATTTATCTGAAGCTCTTTACAGCATTGATGTACAACGCCTGATACTCTTTCCATATATGTTTCATACGGTACAGGATCATCCTTATCCATATACTTTATGCCGAATCCGCCGCCAAGATTAAGCTCCTTGATTTCATATCCAAGTTCATTTTTAATCTTTGCTATAAAATTCAGCATAACTCTTGCAGCTTCTTCAAAAGGTGCAATGTCAAAAATCTGTGAACCGATATGACAGTGAAGTCCTCTGAGATTAATATTCTTATGCTCAAGAGCATTCTTAACTGCTTCAAATGCTTCACCTGTTTCCAGTGCAAATCCGAACTTGCTGTCTATCTGACCTGTCTTGACAAAATCATGGGTATGTGCGTCAATACCCGGCTTTATTCTAAACATAATGTTTACTGTTACATTCTTTTCCTCAGCAATTTTATTCAATCTCTTTAATTCATCAATATTATCAACTATAATATGTCCTACCTTGTTTTCTACGGCAAAATCAAGTTCTTCATCAGTTTTATTATTTCCATGAAATCCGATTTTGTCGCAATCAAACCCTGCTTTTAAGGCAGTATAAAGTTCACCGATTGAAACAACGTCCAGACCTATTCCCTCGTCCTTTATTATTCTGCACATCTCAATACAGGAAAATGCTTTGCTTGCATAGCAGACAAGCCCGTTTCCGCCGTAAAACTTATCAATGCTGTTCTTAAAGCTTCTGCAATTCTTTCTTATAAGCTGTTCGTCCATTACATAAAGCGGTGTTCCGTACTTTTCAGCTAATTCGACAGTATCAATACCTGAAATGGTCAAATGACCTCTTTCGTTTACATTAAGGTTTTCAGATACAAACATTTTAAACATCCTTTCAAATTATAGCGTTACAACAAAATACTGCAATTAATCTGAAAATTCAAACTGCATATTACTTCGTTGTCCGCCTTGTTATATACGGTTTGCTTTTGTCATCTTATGTCGCATTATTTTATTGCATTGCTATAGAATTACTATTCGTCATTATCCTGAGATGAAATATCGTCTATAATTTTTCTAAGCTCCTCAACCCCCTCAAAAGTCTGGGATGAAAAAGGAACTGTATGGATTTCGTCAAAATGAGGTATCTCCTCAGCAAATTTTTCCATACGACTTATTCGTTCGCTTTTTTTCAGCTTGTCTGCCTTTGTTAAAACTATGACAAAAGGACGCTCTGTTTCAATAAGATAATCTATCATCTGCAAATCGTCCGCAGACGGTGCATGACGCATATCAATAAGCAGAAAAACAAGGTAGAAATCCCTGTCAGAATTCAAGTATCCCTCTATAAGTTCAGACCAACGCTGTTTTTCAGATTTTGATACCTTGGCATAGCCGTATCCTGGCAAATCAGCAAAAAATATATTTTCAAGCTTATAGAAGTTTATGGTTGCTGTTTTACCGGGAACAGAGCTTACTCTTGCAAGATTTTTTCTGTTGAACAATTTATTTATCAGGGTTGATTTTCCAACATTTGAACGTCCTGCAAAGGCAATTTCAATCCCCTCGCATGGAGGTATCTGAGAAAACTTGCCATAGGATGCATAGAACTCAGCTTTATTGAAATTCATTGGAAAAAACCTCCTTGTTTTTATGAAGATATAACCGAATGTTCTCTTGATACATCAGCATTTGGTATATTCAATATATTTGGCTTGGGGGCTTGTGAAAAGTCGAGTGCATTATCAAGTACCTGCTCAATGGTTTCCGCATAAATAAATTTGATGTTTGCTTTTACAGCATCATCCACTTCTTCTATATCAGATAAGTTTGCAGACGGAATAATAACACTTTTTATTCCTGCTTTATACGCAGCCATTGTTTTTTCTTTGAGTCCGCCGATTGGAAGAACCTGGCCCGTCAAGGAAAGCTCGCCTGTCATCGCAAGGTTCGGCTTTATTGTTTTCCCGGAAAAAAGCGACAAAAATGTTGTTGCCATAGTAATTCCTGCGCTAGGACCGTCTTTTGGAGTAGCACCTTCCGGAATGTGCAGATGAATTGTATTATGCTCAAACCAGGTTGATTTCTTGATTTTATGTTCAATAACATAGCGTTTCACCCAGTTCATTGCAATCATCGCGGATTCTTTCATTACATCGCCCATCTGTCCAGTAATCACAAATTCAGGCTTGCCGGCAAAAGCCATACATTCAATAAGAAGCGTGTCGCCGCCCATGCTTGTCCAGGCAAGACCAATAGCAGTTCCTGGAATACTGGCTTTTTTTATTTCTGTTTCATCAAAAACAGGCTTGCCAAGATATTTTTCAAGATCCTGTGCATTTATCAGATACTGCTTATCTGAATCAAAATATTTATCAGCAGAAATTTGCGCAATTTCACTTGCCGGGCGGTTGTTTTCTTTCGCCTGCTTTTTAGCCTCAGCAACAAGCTTATCCGCATTCATAAACTGCTCAGCGACAATTTTCCTGTGAATTTTATCAAGGCATTTCTCATAATTTCTTACGCCAGCCTCACGGGCATACTCCTGGGCAATACGCAGCAACGCATCCTTTGAATATTTCACCTGGTTTTTCTTCAGGCCGTTTTTGTCCAAATTCTTAGGAATCAGATATTTTTTTGCAATTTCCAGTTTTTCCTGGTCAATATAACCTGCAAGCTGAATTATTTCCGCACGGTCAAGCAAAGGCTCCGGAATCGTATCCAAAGTATTTGCCGTAAGAATAAAAAACACATTTGAAACATCAAACGGCAAGTCAAGATAATCATCGCGGAAAGAAACATTCTGCTCAGGGTCAAGAACTTCCAGCAAGGCCGCAGCCGGATCGCCATGAACTCCGTTGGAAGCCATTTTGTCAACTTCATCAATCATGAAAACCGGAGATTTTGTGTGCGTAAGCTTTATTCCGCTGATAATTTTTCCGCACATTGAGCCAATGTAAGTTCTTCGGTGGCCTTTTATTTCAGAAGGATCGCTCATTCCGCCGACACTGAAACGGTAAAACGGCTTTTCCATTGCTTTTGCAATTGATTTTCCAATGCTGGTTTTTCCGCATCCAGGAGGTCCAACCAAAATCAGGATAGAACCTTTTCCGTCTTTTTTCAATTTACGAACCGCAAGATACTCAAGAATTCGCTTCTTCACATCGTCAAGTCCGTAATGCTCGCTGTCAAGAAGTTTTTTTGCGCCTTCAAGGCTGTAATTTTCAATTTTCAGCTCTTCGTTCCACGGAAGCTGGCATACAAGCTCCAGATAATTTCTTGAAACCGTGTATTCCGGCGACTGAGTGTCAAGAATTTTAAATTTTTCAAGCTCGCTTTCAAGAGATTCCTTTATTTCTCCAGAAAATTTAAATTCTTCTATCTGCTTTTTATATTTCTGGTACTCAGTAAGATTTCCTTCAGCGTCCGAACCAAGCTCATTCTGAATTGATTTCAGCTCTTCACGCAAAAAATAATCGCGCTGGTTTTTCTCAACTTTTTCATTTATATCATTCTGAATTTTCTTTTGAACACGCAGAAGCTCCTGCTCTTTTTTTATGAAAACAAGAACCTGCTCCATGCGCTGGCGGACATTCAAAGTTTCAAGAACACGCTGCTGGTCTTCCTTGTCAACATTCAATATTGAAGCTATGAAATCTGAAATTTTCCCCGGATTGTCGATATTGACCATATTCAGACGCATTTCTTCTGTGAACAAAGGATTATTTTCAGCAACTTCCTTCATCTCGCTTATCAGGGCGCGAGTCAAAGCCTTTACTTCAAAAGTATCATTTTCCTCTTCTTCAAGATACGAAACGGCCGCAACAATCGGAGAAAAAGAGCTGAGACATTTTGTCATTTTAAAGCGCTTCACCGTGGAAATAAAAACATTGATTCCGCCGTCGGGCAAATTTATTTTCTTTATGATTTTTGCAGCGGTTCCAACTTTGTACAAATCTTCGTAGTGGGCGTCAGAAACTTCATTTTTCAGCATTACAATGCCAAGATAGCCGTCGCCTTCGTAAGCTTCCTCGGCAGCTTTTATGTCGCCCGGATTGTTTATCATGAGCGGCGTAAAAATTCCAGGAAAAACCGGATGTCCAAGCAGCGGAATAACAGGAAGTTTTGTCGGAAGAAAATCCTCCGCAGGAAGCAGCTCAGATTTTCTGCTTTTTGCAGATTTTTTGCTGTTTTTTGAGTCAGGCTGAAGCTCAACTTCAAGCTCCACATCGCTTTTTAAAATTTCAGAAGCCTTGTCTTTCAATTCTCCAAGAATCTGGGCAAGATCTTTTTCAGATTTTTTATTGTTATCGCCATTATTATTATTATTTTCGTTATTATTGTTTTCGTTTTCAACCATACTTTTAAATTTAAGCACATAAAATAGAAAAGGCAAGGTTTATTTGCCTGAAATTCAAGTTTTCTCAAACAATCCGGGAAAGGCGTTTTCCACAAATTTTCATTTGAACAAACCTGAAATTCAGACTATTTTGCTTTTTCAGCATTTTTTGGAGCAAGATTCGCGGAAATATACAGAACATCCTGAAGCCATTCAAGCCGAAGCGAAAAAATTTCCGGCTCGTAGCCTTCACATTCAGCCTTGAATTTCCAGACATTTCCCGAAACCAGTTTTTCAGGAGGAATTTGTTCAAGCGGAATCCAGCTTTTGTTGTAAAGAACCAAAAAAACAGCCTTTGAAGTAATTTCCTTTCCATTTGAAGAATCATAGGCATTCGGGTGAACTGTGATATTTCGTCGCATATCCTTCAAAAAATCAGCTTTCACAAGAACTTTTTCCTTTGAAACATCAAACGATTTCCACCACACATACGGACCGGCCACAACTTTTATGCGGTAGTCGCCATGCGGAAGATAGATTTTTTTTGTTGAATAAGTTCTGTTGCGCGCATTTTTTTCTTCCGGATGTTTTTTTTCTGAAACCTGCGTCAGAACCCGGCGGGTATTCATGATTTCCGGAATCTGGTCGCCGTCATTTTCAAAAAAGAATGCCCTGACCGGCAAATCCGAACCTGAAGTGCTCGTGGCAGGCATTTTCATTTCAATTTCAACAGGAGTGTACCACGAACGAAGAATTGTCGCATGGAAAAAACCTTCAAACCAGCCGAACAGGCAAAGAAACGCAAAAACCGCGCATCCGGCAACAACCGCCATAACCTGATTCCGCCTGCGGTCTTTTGGAATATACTCAATTTCCTTCAGAACATTTTTTGAAAGAATAATTTTCGCAAGCTGAACACGGATGCTGTGAACATCGTAATGCTTCAGATATCTTTTTATCGCTTTTATAATCGGTGAAATCGACTGGAAACGGCTTTTCGCCTTCGGCCTCATCATTTTGTGAATAAGCTGGCAGACGCACCTAGGAATTTTCTTGTCAATTTTCCGCGGAGAAATATATTTTCCTTTTTTTATAACATTCAAGGTTTCAATTGTAAGCGTTCCAGGATACGGCTTTGTTCCGGGAACCATTTCATAAAGCATTACGCCAAGCGCATAAATATCCGCTCGGCAATCAACTTTCGCGCTGTCCTCGAACTGCTCAGGCGGCATATACGCAGGAGTTCCAAGAGCAACACCGCTCTGCGTCAAAGTGTCTTCCCCGGAAGTTTCAGAAGCAATTCCAAAGTCCGTGATTTTTATTTCAGCGCGCTTTGAAATAAGAATATTTCCCGGTTTTATATCGCGGTGAACAATATTTTTCGCATGGGCGAATTTCAGTCCGTAGCAGGCATCCTGAATTATCAGCATCGCAACCTGCGGACTTACAGACGTCTGCTTCTGAAGAATTTTATCAACCGCCATTCCGTCAACAAATTCTTCTACTATATAATACGCATTTCCTTCTGTAAAAATATCATAGAAATTTACAATATTCGGATTCTGCAGCTCGCCAAGAATTTTCGCTTCCAGAATGAATCTTTTTATATTTGTTGAATTCTTTTTCGCAGTAAGTTTCTTTATTATAACCGGGCGCTTCAAAGTCGGATGAGTTGAACGGTAAACAACTCCCATTCCGCCTTTCGCAATAATTCCTTCAATTTTGTATTTTCCTATTTTTTCTGGAAAAACCTCCGGCATCTTATCCTCCAAAAATATTTTAGCCTAAAAAAAATATTTATTCACCCACTTTTACAATATCATTATCCAAGTCAATAGCCTTGTCATTGTAAACAAGAACAACATTCTGCCTGTCAGGATTATGAATCTGAACAAACCTGCCGTTCTGGCGCAAAGCATAATTTCCCTGAATCGGACGGTGGCCGCCAAAATAAAGCGACTTGGAATTTCCGGTGAGCGAATCCAGCATTTTTTTTACGCTGCCATCCTTCGCGGCATTGTTTTCAGTCCAGGTAAGCCCAAGAATCACTTCATCGGAATTCATTCCGTTCACAAGCTCTTCCCTGGAAAAAGCGCGCGCCGGCTCCGCATGGCTTATGACGCAATCCGGAAAAACAGCCGCAAGCGGAAGATTCCGTTCAAAACATGAAATAACCATAAGAACCTCATCCCCGTAAACTTCCGCCATAAAATCCTTCACCATTTCGCCTTCGTTAGCGAATTTTCTAAAAGGATAATCGCCAGGTCCGCGCACATTCATTATATTTTCATGGTTTCCCTTTAAAATATGCACATTCGCCGGAAAAGAAATTTTCAGCTCCATAACCATTGAAAGCAAAACCAGCCCTTCCTCCATCTCGCCGGTCATCGCCTTGCCGTTAAAAATTCCGCGGTCAAATTCATCCATCGCATCCATCCAGCGTTGGCGTCCGCGCAGCTCTGAATGCAAAAGGTCGCCCACAAAAACAATTCTCGCCTTGTCCTGCTCAAGCGCCTGAAAAACAGAAATTTCCGATTTTGCTCCATTAATTTCAGAACAGGCAAAAGAAACCGGAAGAACATAATTCAAAATATTCCGCAAAAAATAAGCCCGCGCGTGCAAATCAGGAACAATAATCAGCGGAAGCCTGCCGCAGTCCGCCCTTCGCCCTGAAAAATCAATAAGCCCGCCAAGTTTCTTAAAATCCGCGGCAGGCCGGTAAGAGCAAATTTCATTTTCCAGCACAGAAGCCGCAGAATCCGCAACGGAAAAAAGATAATCATGTCTAGGCAAGCCGCTCAAAGCCGAATCATCTTCCAAAAATAACCTAAGTTTTTCGCTCAACTAAAATTCCGTATCCGTAAAATGTAAAAATCAAGAAATCACAAGATTCATTGTGCCAATCGTAATTTTATCGCCCTTGTTCAGCCGGAAATATTTTCCCTCAGGAATACGCCTTCCGTTCACAAAAGTTCCGTTCGTGCTTTTTTCATCCCTTATAAAATATGCGTCGCGGATTTTCTGAATCACAGCGTGATGCCGGCTCGCAAGCTTGTTGTCAATCACAATATCATTATCATACTCGCGGCCAAGCGTAATTTTCGCCACAAGCTCAATTCTCTTCTTATTGAACATCAAATATTCAGCCGGCGAAGACTCGGAAATCTGCTCCAAATGCCGTCCGACCGGAGATTCATTGATTATTGTTGTATTTTCCATCATTTTCCTTCCAAAAGTTACCGTTTAATTATCACTCACCTTTCCACGAAAGTCAAAAAATTTTTACAAAAAAAAATTCAAAAAGGGCGCTAAGATTCCTTCCCGCGGCAAATCAAGCCGCAAACAAAATTCCTTCAGAAAACCGCGCTTCCAGGGCCCGCTCCGCTCGGTCTTCCGCAAAGCGGAATCCTTTTGCGCAAGCGCAAAACCCTTCCAGCACGGCGCAAGACAATTCAATGTTTTTCAAAAAAATCCTTGACCAAAAAATAATTCAAAAGGTAGAATAAAACATATTTTCAAAGGAGATTATATGAAAAAAATTATTTCCCTTATTATTGCGGCAAGCCTTTTTTCAGGATTCGCGTTCGCAAAAACATACAAAGGCGACATCCAGCTTAATTTCGGCGGCAGCGGCGATGTTATAAAGATGAATAAAGACAGCTATGACTTTAAAAGCGAATCCGGAATGTATGAATTCGACATTCAGACATGGCATCTTTTCGGAATAAACGATGTTTTCAGCGTTGGCTTCATGGCAGGCAGCAATTTCGGTATCGGCGCAACAACAAAAATGAAATACGACATAGATGGCGGCACTATTGACTGTGATAAAGATGACCTTGCGCTCGCTTTGAACTACAACTTTTTGTTAGGACCGGCTGTTGGCTTTGACCTTGGAAAAGTTGTCCGCTTCAACCTTGCGGCAGGATTTGACTGGGGATTCAACTTTGTATCAAAAAAAAATGCAGAAGATGATTCCGAACTAAATGTAATTTATTTCGGTCCTGCCGGAATCGGCACAGAAGTTCAGGCAAAGTTCCTTCCAAAAGCAAAGGTAAGCCCGGTTGTAACATACAGACTTACAGCAGATTTCACAGACAGAGCCTACACTTATGACTCAAAAGAAAATGAACACGATGACACAAAAGTTGATTCAATTTCAATTCTGAACAATGCATTTACAGTAGGAATTTCTTTCAACTGGTAAAAGCTTTGCAAGCGCAAAAATGCCGCAGGAACTATTCCTGCGGCATTTTTTTTACCGGCGCTTTTTTATTTTCTGCGGAAGATTTTTTCAAAAGTTTTCTTTATAAAATTCTTTGTTTGCTCCGTAGATTCTTCCAGTTTCTGCTTTATAACTTTGTCGGCCTTTGTAAGCTGGGAATGTCCCGCCTTGAAAAACTCAATCACAGTTTCCTTGCATAGTTTCCGCATTTCAGGATCGAGCTTGTTTATGCTTTTCAAAATTTTCACAGAATTTCTGGCGAAATTCGCCTCAAGCTCAGTGTTCGTCTTCGCATCCGTTGACTCAATGATTTTAAAAAGCGTGTCAACAAAAATTTCACGCTGCTTTGGCTCAAGGTTCACAATCCATTCGTTGAAAGTATCGTGAAAAAATTTGCTTGCATAGTCATTCTTTTCAAGAAGCACAAAATCGTTTCCCATAACATGCCAGGAAAACGGATCGTGCTGCATAATTCCTGTTTCATCGCTGACAACAAAAGTCTGATTTCCAATATGCTGAAAAAGCATTCCCACAACAGAAAACTGCGGATAGCAGGAATCAACTTTGCCGGCAATCCGCTGGAATTCAGCAGACTTTACCCTCGCCTCGTAAAAACCAGGTCCGTCATTATTGAAAATAGAAATAATTCTGTCGCTTATTTTCTTGTCAACGGCCGCGCTCGCATATATGGCAAGATTTCCACCTTTTGAATGTCCGCCAATTCTCAGTTTTCCTTTTAAATTTCTAGCGGCATTTTCAAGATATTCAACAGCATCTTTCTGGGCTGGAACCTCCTCATCTGTGGCAAGATTGAAATCTTCCTTCCAGCCTACAATCGAATCATCTGTTCCACGGAAGCAAATGAACGCCGTGCCGTCTGGAAGTTTATAAGAAATTGCGGCAAACTGCTCTTCAATCGACAAATCTATTTTTGAAACATATCCAGACGCAAGAATATCCCTGAACCGACAGCACTTGGCAGTCTGCAGAAAAAAAGGCGCTGTTTTCTTGTTGATTAGCAGCCCGGTATCAGAACGCTTTTTAAAATCCTTTGAATTTTCAAAAAGTTCCGCCAAGTGCGAAAGCCTGCACGATGTTGAAAAATCATAGTCCGGAAGAAGCCTGTCGAAATTCAAATAGGAAATCTGGCAGAGAATAAGCGCATCAACTCTGCAAAAAGGAGCCTGCTCAAAAGTCAAATCACCGCGCCATTCAATATATTGCTGAATATTAGCCATAATTCTGTGTCCTTAAATGAAAATATTTGTTATATTAAATATAACAACATGGAGGATTTATGACAAATTCCAATTCAACACAAATTTCTTTTGTAAAAGAACAGAACAAATTTCTTGCCAGAACATACGGCTGGATGACTTTAGCCTTGATTATAAGCGGATTGACTGCATTTGGAACCGCGGCTTACATTTCTACAGTCGGAATACAAAATTTCTACAGTTTTTTTCAGATTGGATTTCCTATTCTTGCAATCGCTGAAATAATTCTTGTGGCATGGCTTTCCGCATCAATCTCAAAAATTTCCGCGGCAGGCGCTTCAATTGCATTTATTGTATATTCAGTGCTCAACGGACTTACGCTTTCTTCAATTTTCTTCGTATACAACTTGTCTTCGCTCGTAACAATTTTCCTTACAAGCGCCGGAATGTTCGCAGCCATGGCAATTTACGGAACTTTCACAAAGCAGAATATTCTTTCTTTCGGAAGATATTTCTCCATGGCTTTAATCGGCCTCATAATCGCAACCATAATAAATCTGCTTGTAAAATCAGCAACTTTCGATTGGATTCTTTCTATTGTAACAGTTGTTCTTTTCACAGGACTTTCTGCATATGATGCCCAGAAAATGTGCCGGGTCAGCGAACGAGCGGAAAACAGCGATATTTTCAAGAAAGCCTCAATAATCGGCGCGCTGGAGCTTTACCTTGACTTTATAAACATTTTCCTTGCAATGCTCAGGCTCTTTGGAAAAAGAAAAGACTAATTTTTTAAAATGTCTGTCAGCAAGGATTACTTAAAAGGAGTGTTTTTTATTCTGCTTTCAGCCTTCAGTTTTGCCCTGATGGCTTTGTTCGTAAGGCTGAGCGGAAACGTTCCTTTTGTTCAAAAAACTTTTTTCAGAAACATTGTCGCGCTAGCAATCACGATTATTTCAATAGCTACCGGAATTTTAAAAGGCGGAATTGAGCAGTACAAAATTCCAAAAGAAAGCTGGATTTTTCTTGTGCTGCGTTCTGTAGGCGGCTCAATTGGAATTTTTGGAAATTTCTACGCAATCGACCATCTTATTCTTGCCGACGCAAGCATTTTGAACAAAATGGCACCGTTTTACACAGTGCTTTTCAGTTTTCTTCTCCTGGGTGAAAAAATAAAAATCATTCCTCTTTTTGCAATAATAACAGCATTCTGCGGAGCGATGCTCGTAGCAAAACCTTCATTCGACTTTTCAAAAACTT
>SAMEA104315436__coassemble_1482_pt1 | contig 13841 bp, 9 predicted proteins | sample SAMEA104315436__metabat2_high_PE_011 | metagenome-assembled genome bin SAMEA104315436 (sample SAMEA104315436) | gut metagenome | biome: Monkey gut; feature: monkey-associated habitat; material: faeces | place: China | collected 2013 | reverse complement strand
ATGTACGAGCCGATTTCCATATAATCCGGGCCGATTTCGAATTCACAGCCGTGAAGTTTTTCCTTGCCGAAGATTGTAAGAAAATTTGAGCCGATTCCCTGTATGTTCGCGCCCATTGCGCAAAGCATTCTGCACAAATCCTGAATATGAGGCTCGCTCGCCGCGTTCGTGATTGTTGTTTTTCCTTCTGCAAGAACTGCCGCCATAAGCGCGTTTTCTGTGGCTGTAACCGAACACTCGTCAAGGAAAATATCTGTTCCAATCAGTTTGTTTGCGACAAATGTAAAATGTCCGTTTATTTTTACCTGGGCGCCAAGCTGCTCCAGCGCCAAAAAGTGCGTATCAAGCCTTCGGCGGCCAATAACATCACCGCCCGGAGGAAGCATTTCAGATTTTCCCAAGCGCGCAACCATCGGACCGGCAAAAAGAATTGAAGCACGGATTTTCTTTGAAAGCTCCGCGGGAATAACGCAGGATTCAATATCCTTCGCCTCTATTTTCCAGGTGTTTTTTTTAAGCAAAGTTGCTTTTGCGCCGAATGACTGCAAAATATTCAGCATAACCGCCGTGTCTTCAATATCTGGAACATTGCGGAGAATCACTGGTTCTTCCGTAAGCAATGCCGCTGCGATACATGGCAATGCCGCATTTTTATTTCCACTGGCTGTAATTGTTCCCTTGATTGGAAAACCACCTTCTATTAAATACTCGTGCATTTTTTCCCCATAACGAATTTTCTGTTTAGCGTGAATGTTGAATTTTTTACAAGAGAAATAAAAGCGTAGGCAGATTTACAGTTTGTGAAGATTTTGGGCGATTGAATCAACTGAAGTGCGGAGCACCCGAATCTTTACAAGCGAAGCGCGAGCCCAATCCATCTGGAGCAAACTGGAAATATGCCGGAAGCGATTTTTCACGATTTTAAAAAAAATACGACATTCACACTATCAAACAACTTTTTATTTATTCTCGGCGATTTTCTGTGCCAAGTTTATAAGAACATCTGTGGCTGCGCTCATCTGGTCAAGGCTTGCCCACTCGTATCTCGAATGAAAATTATGTCCGCCAGTAAAAATATTCGGAGCCGGAATTCCCATTTCGGTAAGCCGTGAGCCGTCTGTTCCGCCGCGAATCGGCACAAAAACCGGCGAAATTCCAGAAGCCTCGTATGCCGCGACAAGATTTTTTACAACAGAAGGATTTTTTTCCAGCGCGGATTTCATATTTTTGTACTGCTCTTTAAAAGACACTTCGGCAGCGCCGCCAAAAGAAAGCGCCGCTGCTTCCGCAAGTTTTTTTACGGTTAAAATTCGTTTTTTCATTCCTTCTTCGGTAAAATCGCGCAGAATCATTGAAACAACGGATTTTTCAACAGAACCATTCATTTCAAGAACCGCAAAAAATCCTTCGTAGCCAAAAGTTGTTTCCGGACGTTCCGCCGCTGGAATTGACTCTACAAAACGGCTCGCGATGTCCAGGGCGTTCACCATTCCGCCGGCGCGGGCGTTTCCTGTGTGCGTGGATTTTCCTGTAAAAACCGCTTTTGCAGAATACGCATTGAAACATTCCGTTTCTAGCTCGCCGATATGGCCGCCATCAACTGTGTATGCAAACTTCGACTTTATGAGTTCAAGAGGAACTTTATCCATTCCGTGGCCAGTTTCTTCATCTGGTGAAAAAAGAACTTCAATTCTGCCATGCTTTATTTCAGGATGATTCACAAGATATTCGATGCAGGTCATAATTTCCGAAACACCTGCCTTGTCATCCGCGCCAAGCAAAGTTGTTCCGTCGCTGGTAATTATTGTTTCCCGATTTTTCGCGGCTTCAGCAAGAGCGCTGTCATTTGTCGGATCGTGGCAAACTCCGCACTGCAGATCTATCGGAGTTCCATCATATGCTGGATAAACAATAGGCTTCACATTTTTTCCGGAAACTTCATCAACTGTGTCTATATGCGACAAAAGACAAAAGTCTGGAACATTTTCAAAGCCTTTCGAAGGCGCAAGATACGCATAAGTGTAGCAATTTTTTGTTGTCTGAACTTCCTGAAGGCCCATAACCGAAAGTTCCGCGGCAAGCTGCTTCGCAAGCTCGAATTCCCGCTCTTCGCTCGGCATAATTCCCTGGTCGGCTTTTTCAAGATTGGATTCTGTCCAAATTTTCACATAGCGTATAAACCGATTTAAAAGCTGCTCCTGAATTTCAGAGTTTTTTTCAACGTAATTCATAAATCCTCCTGCAACATGAACTATTCCAGCCAGCCTTGAACCGCGCCGATTATGCTCGCGCTCACAGTAGCCGCCGTTTCCGTCCGCATTATGCGTTTTCCCATCCCGCATCGTATGTAGCCGCTTTGTTCAAGCAGATTCCGCTCATTGTCTGTCCAGCCGCGCTCGCTACCGATTGCCGCAACTATAGAATCCGGCTTTTGTTTCTGCGCTGAAAGAACTTTCATCAGCGAACCGGAAGGATTTATGTTGTCAAGGCAGAGCCGCAACTGGTTTGCCGAGCCTCCAGAAACGGCCGCAAGACATTCATTCAGATTTTTATGAAGATACAAGTCCGGCACAAAAGTTCCTCCAGCCTGAACAGTTCCATCAACAAGCATTTTATATGCTGTTCCATGCTCAACAAGATTTGACTGCATATATGATTTTTCACCCAGCTCAGTTCCGGTAAGATGAACCTGGCTAACACCAAGAGCCGCAACATCGCGGAGAAGCCTTTTCAGCTGAATCGGACGCGGAAAACCGATTATCATTTTCAAAGGATAAAGAGGCTTTCCGTCTGCCTCAGGAGCAAAATCAAAAAAAATCTGCCTGCCTTCAATTTTTGTAATTGTCGCATTGCCAGCCTTGCCGTTAATTACTCCGGCGTAAAACGAATCGCCTTCCTTCTTGTGAAGAATTTTTATTATATGCTCGCCGCGCTCGTCCGCAAAACTCAGCGGCTTTCCCAGTTCTTCTTCTTTAAAAAGACAAATATTCATAGCTTTCATTTTAATACATTTACAAGAACACGTCATCACAAGATACAGCGCATATGCATCTCCAGAAAATTGTATTTTTTGCATAAATTTTGTAAAATATAAGAATGAATATTATCGTTGTTGGCAATGGCGGTCGTGAGCACACTATTGCCTGGAAAATTGCTCAAAGTTCTAATGTTGAAAAGGTTGTTTGTGTTCCTGGAAATGGCGGCACGGCAAAAGAATCCAAATGCTGCAACGTTGAAATAAAAAATTGTGACTACATAAACGGCGCTGAAAATCCATACATTCAAATTGCAAAGCATGAAAACTGCGCAATGGCTGTAATCGGGCCGGAAGATCCTCTTGCAGAAGGTCTGGCAGATGTTTTCTGGAACGCCGGAATTCCTTGCGTCGGTCCGAAAAAGGCTGCCGCCCAGCTAGAGGCTTCAAAAGACCTTTCAAAAGATTTTATGGAAAAATACGGAGTTGCCTGCGCAAAAAGCAAAACATTCACAGATAAAAAATCTGCGGAAGAATATGTAAGAAATCACGGCGCGCCGATTGTAATAAAAGCGGACGGTCTTGCGGCGGGAAAAGGCGTTGTTGTTGCCGCAACTGTTGAAGATGCGCTGAACGCAATAACAGACTTGATGGAATCTGGAAGAGTTGGAAATGCGGGGCAAAAACTTGTAATTGAAGATTATTTGCAGGGCGTTGAAATTTCTGTTCTTTCAGCCGTAAGCGTAGATCCTGAACATCCGGAAAATGCCTGCATAATTCCGTTCCTTCCGGCGCGCGACCACAAGCGGCTCGAAGACGGCGCAAAAGGCCCGAACACAGGCGGAATGGGTTCTGTCTGTCCGCTGGACGATGTAACAGCTGAAACAATGGCGGAATTCAACAAAACTTGCCTTGAGCCAACTTTGAAAGGTCTTGTTTCAGAAGGATTTGACTACCGAGGATTCCTGTTTTTCGGCGTAATGCTCACAAGCGAAGGCCCGAAACTTTTGGAATACAACGTTCGTCTTGGCGACCCGGAAACTCAGTCTGTTCTGCCGCTAATGGATTTTGACTTTGTAGAAATGTGCAAGGCAATCACAGAAGGCACGCTGAAAAATTTCAAATTCGCATGGAAAAAAGGCTACCAGGTAAGTCCAGTTGTTGTTTCCGGCGGTTATCCTGGAAGCTATCCAAAAGGAAAAGAAATTTCTTTTGACGAAAAGAAAATTTCCGAGGCCGGCGCAAAAATATTCATTGCCGGAGCAAAGCTGGAAAACGGCAAAATGCTTACAAACGGCGGCCGGGTGCTTGCCTGCTCAACTTTTGGAAAAACATTCGATGAAGCTTGGAAAAATGCCTACAAGGCAATTGAAGGCGTTCATTTTGAAGGCGCTTTCTACAGAAAAGACATCGGGCTTCCGGGAGCCGCTGTTTCCGGGGAGCTTTAATCTTTCAGTTTTTCAATCCGCAAAAAATTGCAAAAAAAAGGTTCATCAAGTCGGGGTTACAAGACTTGATGAACCAAAAATATCTAAAAAGCGGGAACGGAGACTCCCGCTTTTTTATTACATTTTATTACTCGTCATCATACTGAAGAGCTGCGTAACCTTCTTCTCCAGTTCTGATTTTTACAACTGTGTCTACAGGGTAAACGAAGATTTTTCCATCTCCAATGTGTCCTGTGTAAAGAGCCTTTTTAGCCGCATCAATAACAGTTCTAACCGGAACTTTTGAAACAACAATTTCAACCTTGATTTTTGGAAGAAGTGTCATTTCAACAGGCGCGCCACGGTAGAATTCGCTTGCACCTTTCTGCATTCCGCAGCCCATTACGTTTACAACAGTCATTCCTGTTACACCGATAGAATTCATCGCCGCTTTCAACGCATCAAACTTTGTCTGGCGTGTAACAATTACAACCTTGCTGAATTTTGCATCCGCAGGAGCAACATTCTGTACAGGAACCGCTTTTTCAACTGGAACAGGCGAGCCGTTAGGAATTGTAACGCCAGCTTCCTGAGCTTCCTTGTATTCTTCATCTGTATAAGTAAGAGCAAATCCCGCAAAACTTGAATCCAAACCATGCTCGAACTTATCAAGACCAACAATTTCTTCTTCAGGGCTAACACGAAGACCAATTGTTTTCTTCAAAATAAGGAACGCAATTGTAATTGTAACAATTGTCCAAGCCATGGTTACTCCCATTCCTCCCAGCTGCTTTCCAAGCTGAGCAAATCCGCCACCGTAGAACAATCCTTCTTTTATTCCTGCAAGCGCAAATCCAGGAGCAGATTCAGTCGCAAACAATCCAACCGCAATTGTACCCCAGATACCGTTCATCATATGAACCGCAACAGCTCCAACCGGGTCATCAACATGAAGCTTGTTGTCAAGGAACCATACGCCAAAGCAAACAAGCAAACCAGCAACAACACCAATAACAGCCGCACCAGCGCAGTCAGTAACATCACAAGGCGCAGTAATTGCAACAAGACCAGCCAAAGAAGCGTTCAAACACATAGAAACATCCGGCTTTCCATATTTTATCCATGTGAAGAGCATTGCTGTTACAGTCGCAACTGCCGGAGCAACTGTTGTTGTAAGAAGAACAGAAGCCAAAGTTGGAATATCAGTTGCGGCAGCGCCGTTGAATCCGTACCATCCGAACCAAAGAATAAAGCATCCAAGAGCACCGTTCGCAATGTTTGAGCCAGGGAAACCATGAACTTTTGTTACTTTGCCATTTTCATCGCGGTCAAATTTTCCAATTCGGGCGCCAAGCATAGCAGCACCAATCAAGGCACAAATTCCGCCTACCATATGAATACAGTTTGAACCTGCGTAATCGTGGAAGCCCCACTGAGCAAGGAAACCGCCGCCCCAAGTCCAGTGCGCTTCAACCGGATAAATAATTCCCGAAATAATAGCAGAATACAAACAATATGTAGAAAACTTAGTTCTTTCAGCCATTGCGCCAGAAACAATCGTAGCAGTTGTGGCACAGAACATAAGGTTGAACACAAAACCAGAAAAATCAAAGCTCGCATAGCTGCTGAACACGCTGAAACCAGGCTTTCCAATAACAGACCAAATTCCTTTGCTTACCTCACCCGTTACTGGATCAGTATAAGAAAGCATCAAAGAAGCGCCAATCAAAAACCACATCACTGTACCAATACAGAAATCCATGAGGTTTTTCATAATGATGTTGCCAGTATTCTTCGCGCGGGTAAAACCAGCCTCAACCATCGCAAATCCGGCCTGCATCCAGAATACTAACGCAGCGCCAATAAGAAACCAGACACTAAAAGTTGTGCTGTTCACTTCTGCAATCGCACTCGCAATCGCCTGAGAAATCTCCAGAGTCATACGACCTCCTTTTTTTTGGGACAAGCAAGACGGGGGAAAGCCTTCCCCTCGGCTCAAAGCACGCTTTTCGCCTACCCCTTCTAGCGGGCTCAAACGCCGCCCGCAACGCCTGCTCGCATCACGGACAGCTTTTGTTTCCCTGAAAATAAAAAAGACGCGCCAGCTGCAAAACACAGAAAACACAACTCTTCTGTCTTTTACAACAAGCACGCCCTTGTGCACGTCATATTTTTAAACTTAAGCAAGTTAAAAACAAAAAAGCGACAAGAAATTGCGTTCACAAAATCTTGTCGCCATTGACATTAACAGTTATATAAAATTTGCAAAAAATATGCAAGAAAAAAAATTGATTTTTTTCCAGAAAAAAACATTTTCTTCACAAGTGGATATATAAAAATTTTACAAAAATGAATATATGAATAATATCAGATATTTTATATTATCCTGAATGTCGAGTTTTTTGTGAAAAAAAATAAAAGCGTAGGCAGATTTGCAATTTGTGAAGATTTTTGGCGATTGAATTAATTAAAGTGCGGCGCACCCGAATCAACACAAGTGAAGCGCGAGCCAAATCCATCTGAGCAAATTGAAAATATGCCGAAAGCGTTCTTTCAGAATTTGCAAAAAAACTCAACATTCAGACTAATCATAAACTCCAAATTTTAATGAGAGGTATTTTATGGACAAACGACTGCTTACAATCCAGGATATTTCATGCGTTGGACAATGCTCTTTAACAGTTGCCCTCCCGGTTATTTCTGCATGCGGAATTGAAACCGCAGTGCTTCCAAGCTCGGTTCTTTCAAACCACACAGCATTTTCATCGTGGACTTTCAACGATTTGACAGGCGACATGGAAAATATTCTAGCCCAATGGAAAAAGGAAAACATTAGTTTCAGCGCATTTTACACAGGATACGTTTCAGAAACGCAAATTCCAATAATCAAAAAAATTATAAAAGAAACTTCACGCAAAAATTCGCTCGTTATCGTAGATCCGGTAATGGCTGACAACGGAAAAATGTACCCTGGATTTGCAGCAGATTTTCCGGCAAAAATGGCGGAACTTTGCAGCGGAGCAGACGTAATTCTTCCGAACCTTACAGAAGCCTCTTTTCTGCTGGGAACTGATTTCCGAAATGAAAACTATGACAAAAAATATATTGAAGACATTTGCACCGGACTTTTAAAACTCGGCGCAAAAAATGTTGTTCTTACCGGCGTAAGCTTTGAAAAAGACAAACTTGGCGTTGCCGTATGCGACAAAAATTCAGTTGAATATTATTTCACAGAAAAACTTCCCGTAATGATGCACGGAACCGGCGATGTTTTTGCTTCAGCATTTGCGGGCGCGCTTTGCAACGGAAAAACTCTGCTCAAGGCTGCGGAAATCGCGGCAAACTTCGTTGTTGAATCAATAAAAGCAACAATCGGCGACAAAGACCATTGGTACGGCGTAAAATTTGAAAAAGCAATTCCCAGCCTGATAAAACTTTTGGAAAAATAAACGCCTTTCACCACACTGATTTTAAAATAAAAAACAGGCACTGAACTGGAAAAAATCCAGAACGGCGCCTGTTTTCTGCTATCCGCGGTGATTCCGCAAAGCGCAACCACCGGAAGTTTTAATTAAACTCTGTAAAGCAAATCCTCGTAGCTAGGGAACGGCTTGTAGTTTTCGCCAAGAAGCGGCTCAATTTCATCAGCCACAGCGCGAGCTTCCGCCATTGCCGGAATAACTTTGTCAGCATATGCCTTTGCAACTGCCATAACATCTCCGCTGGCTTTTGCCGCAAGATGAATTTTCGCAAGAGCTTCTGTTTTTGCAGCCAAATCGCCGGTAAGAGCGTCCAGTTTTGAAAGCAACTCGCTTTCTGCAGAAGCCTTGGCAGTTGGAACTACCGCCTTAAGGTTTACAACAGTTCTTGAAACATCTGCAATGTATTTATATGCAGCAGGAAGAATGTCCTTGTTTATCATTTCAAGCATTGTCTCAACTTCAATGTTCAACAGCTGCGCATATTTTTCAAGCTTGATTTCATAGTGGCTTTCCATTTCTTCTTTTGTGTAAACGCCAGCATCTGTGTAAAGCTTAACATTCTTTTCATCAAGATAATGCGCAACAGCATCTGGAGTTGTCCTAAGCTCAAGAAGTCCGCGTTTTGCAGCTTCTTTCTTCCAAGATTCATCGTAGCCGTTTCCGTTGAATACAATTCGCCAGTGAGCTTTGACTTCTCTTTCAATAAGAGTATTCAAAGCCTTTTCAAAATCTTTTGCGCCTTCAAGCTCGTCTGCAAAAGCCTTCAAAGTTTCCGCAACAATTGCGTTCAATGTTGTATTCGGACCAGCCAAAGAAACATTTGAGCCTGCTGAACGGAACTCGAACTTGTTTCCAGTAAATGCGAACGGAGAAGTTCTGTTTCGGTCTGTTGAATCTTTTGGAATCGGAGGAAGAACATCAACACCGATTGTCATCTTTGATTTCTTGTCGGCAGAATAAGGTTTTCCTTCAACAATCGATTCAAGAACGCGGTGAAGCTCATCGCCAAGATATACTGAAATAATTGCCGGCGGCGCTTCGTTCGCTCCAAGACGATGGTCATTTCCAGCAGAAGCTACAGAAATACGGAGCAAATCCTGGTTTTCATCAACAGATTTCAAGATTGCTGTAAGGAAAAGAAGGAACTGCGCATTTGATTCTGGAGTTTTTCCTGGTTCAAGAAGGTTTTCGCCTTCATTTGTAGACATTGACCAGTTGTTGTGCTTTCCAGAGCCGTTAAGTCCAGCGAACGGTTTTTCGTGAAGAAGACATTCCAATCCGTGGCGCTTCGCAACTTTTTTCATAACTTCCATAGTAAGCTGGTTCTGGTCAACAGCAATATTTGTTGTGCTGAAGATTGGAGCCATTTCATGCTGCGCTGGAGCAACTTCGTTATGTTCTGTCTTTGAAAGAATTCCGTATTTCCACAAAGTTTCATTCAAGTCTTCCATATATTTTACAATGCGTGGATTCAACGCCGCAAAATACTGGTCGTCCATTTCCTGGCCTTTTGAAGGTTTTGCACCGAACAAAGTGCGTCCTGTCATGCGGAGGTCTTTTCTTTTTGCCCACAAATCATGGTCAACGATAAAGTATTCCTGCTCAGCTCCTACAGTTGTAGCAACGTGGCTTACAGTTTTTCCGAAAAGCTTAAGAATTCGTTTTGCCTGCTTGTCCAGAGCTTCCATAGAACGAAGCAAAGGAGTTTTCTTGTCCAGAGCTTCTCCTGTATAAGAACAGAACGCTGTAGGAATGCAGAGCGTATGCTCCTTGATGAAAGGATACGAAGTAGGATCCCATACAGTGTAGCCGCGAGCCTCAAAAGTTGCGCGGTGGCCTCCAGAAGGGAAAGAAGATGCATCCGGCTCACCTTTTACAAGTTCTTTTCCGCTGAAAGACATAATTACAGTGCCGTCATCCTGCGGATTGATAAAAGAATCATGTTTTTCCGCTGTGATGCCAGTCAATGGCTGGAACCAATGCGCAAAGTGTGTAGCACCTTTTTCAATAGCCCAGTCTTTCATTGCGTGGGCAACAACATTTGCCACATCAAGTTCAAGCGGCGCCCCGGAATCAAGAGTTTTCTTGAGCGCTTTAAAAGTTTCCTTAGGAAGGCGGTCTTTCATTACTTTCTGGTTGAAAACCATGCTTCCAAATAATTCAGGTACGTTTGTCATTTTAACTCCTGAGAGAAACCAGCAATGCCGGTTTCATGATATATGTATGGAAAAGCGTTAAGAAAATTGCATTCAGCAATTTTGAGCTTAACCACTCCTTTCGACGAAAGGTAAAAAAAAAGCGATGTGAATTTCAACTAAACAAATTAGAAAAAATTCACATCGCCATTGATGTTGATTCTTTTATATAACTTTACAAAAAAAAGTGCAAGTGAATTTCAATTTTTTTTGACTTTTTTATCTCATCTGGAGAGCTTCAGAAATTCTGCAGCAGTTGTATTCTTCCTGGTTATACGCAAAATCCCAAGTGCCGCCGAAATGAGCTTTTCTTCCGCCAAAACCAGTTTTAAAAATGTACAGTCCAGCCATAAAGTTTTCACCATCGCTGTCCGGCGGAATTCCCATCAAATCATACTGGGTGCATCCAAGGCTTCTGGCAAAGCGTATGACTTCCCACTGCAAACCGTAGTTCGGCATACATTCACGGCCTTCAAGAGAACTTGCCGCATACATATAATATGCAGTTTTTCCACCGAAAGATGCCGCTGATTTTTTCAGATGCTTACATCCGTGCAGGGAAACGCCTCGGAATCTACTTGTAATATTTTTACCATAAAATGACCGTAACAGTCTTGGCAAAAAGCCACAAGATTTACATTTGTTTGCCGTGCTAGTTGTGTACTATACTTATGTTTTCGTCGCTAGTAGTACCATTCTGAATTTTTTCAATCAGCCTGAGCGGAGAACATTCAAAATTGCGCTCAAATTTCGCGCCTGCCTCCGCATGGGAATAAACGGCAGTTAAAGCCGCATCCTTGGCGGAATAACCTTGCGCCAGAAGAGAAACGCAAAGACCTGCAAGAACATCTCCGCTTCCAGCTTTAGCAAGGGAATTTGTGCCTTTGTCGCAGATAAAAGCTTCTTCGCCTGAAAAAATATAAGTGTCCGCGCCTTTTGCAACAAGAACAATATTCGGAAACTTTTCAGAAAACGCTTTTCCAAACTCAAAGCGGAATTTCACAACATCAGAAAGCGATATTTCGCCGCTTCCGCTTTTTTCAAATGAAGAATTCTCAATTTTCAAATCCAAGGCGTTTGAAAGCGCGCACAATTCCTTGGGATGCGGCGCAAGAACCACGCGCGCGCCCCACGTTGAATTCAGTTTTTCCAAATACGACTTCAAATTTCCGCAGTAAAAAAAATCAGCGTCAAGCACAAGCGCAGGATTTTTCATTCCGAAGGCAAAAGCAAGCGTCCGCTGAATCAATTCTTCAGTTTCCGCAGAACGGCCAAGCCCGCTTCCAACCAGAACCGCAGTTGTTTTTTCAGGAAATTTTTCAGAAACCATAAGCTCCGGCGACATTGCAAAATTCCGCGCGGAAAATTCACTCTGCAGAACGGTAACCAATCCAGCTCCAAAACAAAGAGCGGCAGTTCCGGCAATAATTCCAGCGCCAGGTTTTTCGCCCAGAACAATGCAGGCGTGCCCAAAATCGCCTTTATGAACCGATTTTTTTGTTCTAACTGGAAGTTTTATATCTTTTTCTTCAATTAAATATGCATCCGGCACAGCGCAAGATTCAAAAACTCCGGAAGAAATTCCCAGCCCGGCGGTTACTATTTCACCCACAAAATCTTTAGAGCTGTCCTCGAAAAGAATTTTTTTCAATGCGCCCATCGTCACGGTTTTATCCGCGGCAAATTTCATTCCGCTCGGAATATCGCACGCAATCCTGAACGCCTCCAGCCCGTTGCACAACTCCAACGCAGCCTTCACGTTTTGCGGAAGCTCCCCGTGAAAACCAGTTCCATAAACGCAGTCAACAATCACATCGCAGGCAGAAAATTCTAGAGAACGCGCAGAAATCTCATTCCACTCATTTTCGGTGAAAATTTTTACGCCAACGGCAAGGCACATTTTGCGCTGAAGAACCGCCTCTTCAGTTTTAGGCTCGCCGAACGCAGCCACAAAAAGATTCTTCACCTTTCCAAAAATTCGCCTGGAAAGCGCATATCCATCGCCGCCATTGTTTCCAGTTCCACAAAGAACAAGCACAGATTCAGGTTTTTGCGCCAGAACTTCTTTTTCCAAAGCCGCCGCTGCATTTTCCATCATAATATTTTCAGGAAAACAAAATCTTTTTTTCGCCTCTTTCTCAGGAATTCCAGAATTTATGTAAACCGCTTTCAAAAAAAAACCTCTTTCAAAGAATTATAGCACAGCCAAGAAAATTGAAAAAGTTCGTATATTTCGGGTGGCTTTTGGTTGGTTCGACAAGCTCACCAACCAAAACCAGGCTTTCCAGGTTTCCGGCTTTCGCCTGCATTTGTGCGCAGCAAAGCTTGCACACAAACTGGCTTCGCCAGACCTTCCAATCCTTGCCACATCAGAAAACTGCAATTCCACACTCAAAACGCAGGTGATTATGTTCAACAAAATTCTTCCAGATAACCGCACAATCCGCGCATAATTCATTCCGCCCCTTTTTCAATTGTAAAAAACACAATAACTCATTAAAATTAAACAGTCTGAATGTTCAGTTTTTGGGGAAATGAATAAAAGCGTAGGCGGATTTTAATTTGTGAAGACTTTGGGCGATTAAACCAATCAAAGTTGCAACGCAACCCAAATATTTACAAGCGAAGCGCGAGCCCAATCCGTCTGGAGCAAATTAAAATACGCCGAAAGCGATTTTTCCAGATTTAATAAAAAACTGAATCTTCAAACAAAACAACTTTATAAAAACGAGGCCGAACTATGGAAGAAATTCTTGAATTACTGCGACAAAACGCGCGTCTTTCCGTAAAAGACATTGCAAGCATGACAAAAAAAACTGAAGCCGAAGTCGCCGCAATCATAAAAAAACTGGAAGATGACGGAATTATTTTGAAATACGCGGCCATCGTAAACCCAGAAAAATCCGGCGAAAGCAAAGACAAAGTCCGCGCAGAAATTCAGCTCCAGGTAACTCCGGAGCGCGAACACGGCTTTGACGCGCTTGCCGACAGAATTTACCGTTTTCCGCAGGTAAAATCGCTTTTCCTTATGAGCGGCGGATACGACTTCAAAGTAATCATCGAAGGCGATTCGCTGCAGGAAGTTGCATTCTTCGTTTCGAACAAACTTGCAACACTTGAAGGCGTGCGCTCAACAAAAACCTGCTTCATCTTAAAAACTTACAAAGAAAACGACATTGTATACGTAGAAGACGAGCGGGACAGACGCGAGGCGCAGGCTTAAAAAGGCGGACAACCGCCTTACGCTCCAAACCTCCGGTTTTACGCTATCCACCGTGCGGGGACACCCCGCAACGCCCCGCGATGTTTGTTTTGCAAACTCGGCGGCGAAGCGGATAACGAGCCGGCAAAAATCTTCTGCAAAAGGAAAAATATGAACACACGAACAGATAAATTCAGCCGCCTGATGGAATCAATTCCTCCAAGCGGAATCAGAAAATTTTTTGAAATGCTTATCGGCCATGACGATGTGATTTCACTTTCAGTCGGCGAGCCGGATTTTCCAACGCCATGGACAATGCGGGAAGAAGCTTTTTATCATCTTGAAAAAGGCCACACTTCCTACACGGGCAACCGCGGACTTCTAGAACTTCGCCAGGAAATCTGCAAGTACATGGAACGCTACAATATGTACTATAATCCAGAAACAGAAATTCTTGTTACCGTTGGAGCAAGCGAAGGAGTAGACGCTTCATTGCGCGCAATTTTGAATCCCGGCGATGAAATTATTGTTCCGTGTCCGTATTTTGCCGAATATGACCAC
>SAMEA104315436__coassemble_1447_pt1 | contig 14223 bp, 11 predicted proteins | sample SAMEA104315436__metabat2_high_PE_011 | metagenome-assembled genome bin SAMEA104315436 (sample SAMEA104315436) | gut metagenome | biome: Monkey gut; feature: monkey-associated habitat; material: faeces | place: China | collected 2013 | reverse complement strand
CGATTGACTACGTGGAAGCGAATATAACAGAAGAAATTGATTTTGAGGAAGTTGCAAGGCAGGCGAACTCTTCTTCATTTCATTTTCAGAGGATATTCGGAATTCTGTGCGGCTATACGCTCGGCGACTATATCCGGCTCCGCCGTCTTTCGCTTGCTGGCGAGGAGCTTTCAAGAGGAAATGCAAAAATCATTGACATTGCGATGAAGTACGGATACGACACTCCGGAAAGTTTTTCGCGCGCATTTGCACGTTTCCACGGAATTGCTCCAAGCGAGGCGAAGCACGGCGGCAAGGTCAGAACTTTTACTCCTATTTCTGTAAAACTTACACTAACTGGAGGCTGTAAAATGGATTACAGAATTGAAAAAAGAGATGCGTTTCAGGTTGTATGCAAAAGAAAGAGCGTGGCAAAGCCGCAGTCGGCGAACACCACTCCTGACATCACCGCAATGTGGAAGGAATTCGGCGAGGACGGAACAATAGACCGCCTTGTTTCCTGCCTGCCGGAAAACGCTGTTATGAAAGGCCTGCTTGGAATATGTTTTTCCTCGGAGCTGAACGCAAAGCAGTTTCCATACGGAATCGGCGTTGAATACGACGGAAGAAAAGTTGACGGCGACCTTGAAATCCTTACAATTCCGGCAAACACCTACGCAATTTTTACAAGCAAAGGCAAAATGCCGGACGCATTCATTGAAACCTACAACCGGATTGTCACAGAATTCTTTCCGCAGACCACGCAGTATGAATACGCAGAAAACGTTGAGTTTGAAGTTTACTCCTCGGCGGACACATCAGATCCAAACTACCAGTGCGAAATCTGGATTGCAGTGAACGAAAAGAGCTGAAAAACAAAACTATGACCAAGACAAACTGTGCTAAAATAAATTAGCGCAGTTTGATTTGGGTGTATAAGATGAAAGAAACATAAGAAACTCGTGATAATCTTGCAATCTCACTTCTTTTTACAGAAACATTTATCTTTCCATTTTTCGTCAGTGTATAATATTATTTTGTTTTCCATTCGCTACACTCCTCCTATTTTTCAATCTCTTCTTCTACCATGCGTTTCGCCTGTTCCAGAAGCCTTTTGCTTTGGTTGCGTAAAGCAAATGATTTCTGGATTTTTTCTGCGATGAGTGATTGAGTTTGCATTGATAAAACAGGAACAATAATCTTCTTAATGTCATCGAGTTTCCAATGCTGAATAATTGCGCCATTTGAATCTCGTTCTGCTTGTAGCTGAACTGCAATTGAGTTAAGGACAAGTGTTAAATAATCTGCCAAAATATTTTTATTGATGACATCAAGATGAAGCAATGCGCCCGAAGTTATAATATCCAAATCTTTTTCGCATTTATAAGCAATTCCTATGCTGCCGTCCTTTGAAAAAAGTATTGTATCTTTATGAGGTTTCAATGATTCAAGGCTAAATTCTTTTGGCGACAAATGCAAATTTGTTTTTTCAATTTCAAATTTATTTACATCAGAAACACGGATAAATGGAATTCCTTCTCCAATATAAGAATCGCTGCCTGGTTCAATAGATTTTTTAACAGAAACAATATTATCGAGTTTATCACAATCAAATTGTGAAAGCTGTTCAAACAATTTATCATATTTCGGTTGATAATATTCTGAATCCAGACGACCTGTACTTTGCACAGCAGAAAAAGATTTTACGGAGCAACTTACAGAACCTCGTGATTGCCAATAGTCTAAAAAAAGTTCTTGCAACAAAAGCCATTCTGCAAGGCGGAAGTAATAAAGACTTTGTTCTAACAAAGTTTTATACCCCCCCCAATTTGTATAGTATTCTCTACTTGCACTTTCGCCTTTTCGAGTAACAATTTTGATTTATTCCGCAGAGCAATGCTCTTCTGTATATTTTCTGCAATTTCGTCTTGAACTTCTTTTCTGATTTTTGGAACGCTAATCTTTTGTAATTCAGTAAGATTTATTGATGTTAAAATTGTGCCAGAGCAACTCTGTTTAAAAAGATTCTGCATTACTTCAGACTTAAAAAGCGTAAGTAAAGTTTCAGAATTTATTGCATTTGAACGAACAACAAAAAATCCTGTAGAACAGATCGCATTATCATATTCTGAAGGAACCAAAGCGCAACTTTGCAAAGAACCTCCAACTGATGACAAAATAACATTATTTGTATGCACTATTCGCCGAGCACGTGACGGCAAATCTTTTCCGTATGCAACTGTATAATCCGTTATATCACCATAACTGCCGATACTGCCAAGTTCTATATATGTATATTTTTCATTTGCATCTGGAACATAATTTGCTTCGCTTATTATGCAAACATTAGAAAACTGACCATACCCTCCACGATAGTGTTCTATTAAATGCACATAATCTTCATAACGTGGTAGATAATATTCAGAATCCAACCGACCTGTCTGCAAGAATGATTCCTTTAGTTTTTTTACATTGACGGTTGTACTTCTCGGATGCCAGTTTTTTAAGCCAAGTTCTGAAAGCAAAATATCTTCGGCTTCGTTATAGAGTGATTTTGATTCGGAAAGTTTTTCGTGTGCGGATTTTACAGTCTGTTCGATTTTAGATTGAAAGTCAGGAGAAAATTGAGGAATCTCTAGTTCTTTAAGCTTATAAATAAAAAGATTCAACTGTACATTTCCAGTTGCTTCTCTCGATGTTTGTATTTTACCATATTTTGAAAGTAAAAAAGTAGAAAGAACATAAGGCGAATAATCATTTTTGATTCTGATGATTCCTACATGTCGGTCAGAGTTTGCAGGCAAAATCGAATCATCAACAACAGCACAATTTCCAATTGTTCCAACAGTTGAAATTATGACATCATTTTTTCTTAATGCTGTTCTTGGATTTTGTTTATGCACTTTTTCAGAAATAAATGCACCTCTTGAGAGATCAAATACATTTTCTTTCGGCGAAGTTGCTGAAATTAAATTTATAGGACTATTTTCATCATAATCAATAGAAGCATGAATTCCGTCAGTAACATTAGCGATATCACCAATCTTAAGCGTTCCGAAGTCAGAAAGCTTTTCTAGTGTATCAAGAATATTTTTACCGAAATACTCTGCATCTATTCTATGGTCATCATTCAGCATAGAATATTTTATCTCACTCACTTCCAGCCCTTTTAATAAAGCGTTGTACTTTGCTTCATCAAAAGGGCTATTTAGAAAAAACTTAGCCTCTCTTTTTTTGCAAATTCTGCAAAGGCTTCAGCAATTCCGTCTTTTGAATATCTGCCTTTTAACCGGCTGTCGCGGATTGTCCAAAGATTATCAAGCTCGCGGTCATGGTTAAACAAATCATGCTTTACAAAAATATGTCCGTGGGTATCTTTCAAGCGGACATTGTTGTATTCCTTTACATCTTCCACAACAATGCAGAACTTTTTCTTTTCCTTGGAGAAGGAATTGTATTGTTCAAACGTTATTTCATCAGCGCTGTAAGAATCGCAGTCTTTTCCGTCGTTTAAAACTTCTTTGTACCGTTTTTTTGTTTCAGCTGGTAACGCAAGGTATTCATCAAGTGAGAGAGTCTGTTTCAGTTCAGAAAGCTTTTTATTAAGAGGCTTTTTTTCAAATGTTACAGGCTTTAAAATCCATTTTTTATGAGTGTCTAACTCTCCGAAATCTTCTATAAATAAATCCTGAATGAACTCTTTAGTATTCCATCCTGTTTGCTGCGGTTCAACAGTTGTTTCCAATTTGCCGTCTTTTATATAGTAATGATATTTTGTCCATGTAACGTAGTTTTCTGTAACATAGATTTTTTCTTTTTGGTTGTTTACAGTCGGCTCCTGCATTGTGGCAAAAAAAATCGGGTAGTCAATATTGCCGTTTTCATCTGGCTGTGGTTTTGGACAGATATTAGGAAAGCCGCAGTTTTCATCAGTCCATTTTTGAACAAATAAAACACTTGTTTTAGTTCCTGTGTGTTGTAGAAAAGTGTTTGGATGCAGACCTACAACAGCAAGAATCCTGCATTTTTCCGCAATGAAGTCACGCAGGTATTTCTCGCTTGAATTGTTAAAATCTCCCTGCGGCAAAACTATTCCCATTCTTCCGCCCGGCTTTAAAAAATTCAAGTTGCGCTCAACAAAGAGAATGTCGCGCCCGATATTATTTTTTATTTTTTTCTTCTCATTATAGCCAAGTTCATATAGTCCGATTACTTTTGAATCTGTTCTATCACCGGCAAATGGCGGATTTGCAAGGATGAGGTCAAAGTTGTATTTTTTGTATTTCTCTTTTGAATTTTTGTCCGCAAGCCTTTCAAGTCGCTGAAAGCCGCTGATATATTTTTCTGACCAGCCCGGCTTTTTTAGATACTTGCTTCCGTTCCAAACATTATAATCAAGAGTATTCAGTTCCAGTACGTTTGTTTTTCCATCACCGGCAATAATGTTTAGCATTTTTCCAACACGGACACAGACTTCATCAAAGTCAATTGCAAAAACCTTGTTATCTACATAATCGGTTTCGCGCTGACTTCGCTTTGTGTTTACAAAATTGTGTTTTGTCGGATTGATTTTATTCCATACATGAAAAATCGTGTGCATTGGAAAGCCGCAGCTTCCGCTTGCAGTGTCAATCATAGAATCTTCTTCCGATGGATTCATCATCTTTACGCACATATCAATTACATAACGTGGCGTAAAAAACTGTCCTTTTTCCGCCTTCTGAGACTTGCTCATCAGATGTTCAAAAGCATCATCAATGACATCAAGATTCGAGTTAAAAAGCTTTACATTTTCAAGATAGCTTACAACAATTTTTACATCGGAAGCACCAAGTTCAAATTTGCTATTTTCCGGAAAAATGCCAATCCATTTTTTCTGCGCTTTTTCAAAAAGCTTCTGAACTCTGTCGTAAACCTGTCCTTCCGGTCCTAGAGAACGAAATTCAAGCTGGCGGAAAGTATCGTCTTTTTTGAATTCACTTACATGTTTTATATAGTCATCGTTAATTGCAGCCGAAAGACGGTCATTATCATCAGAAGAACAATACTCATCATAAAGTTTTGCAAACAGGAATTTGAAAACTTCCTCAAAAACATCTCCACCAAAATTTGCAAATATTTTATCTTCAAGTTCAAGAATCACATCTTTTAGGGAAGCTGTACTTTTTTCATCGATAAGAATCAAATCTTTTATAGTAAAACGCTCGTTTAAAATCTGGTCTAATGTTTCATTGAATTTAGGAAGCCGGTCAATTTTTTCAAACTTGTAGTTTTTATTATGGATGCTCTGGCGATTGTAATAAAATTCTTTTACTTCTCCGCCGTCAATTTCTACTGCAATGCTTGCTCCCAGATTTTTACAGTAATTTTCCAGCTGGCCTTTTACCTTTTCTTTTCCAACTGCTTTACATTCCACTACAATATAAGGAGCTGTTTTGTGCTCATCCTCATAGATTACAATATCAGCACGTTTTGAATCATCACGCCCCATCTGAACGATTTTTTCAAATTCAATCCGCTCTTTTGGATAGTTAAATTCTTCTATTAATTTATGGGCATAAAGCTGGCGAACAACTTCTTCCGGCTTAAGTTCTATTTCCTTTTCGCGGACAACACACTGAACTTTTGCAACAGTTTTTCCCTCTTCATTCGTTCCGCTGAACATTCTTTTTTCAAGCCAAGTAATTTCTGCCGAGCTGAATTGTGTAAGTTTTGAAATTTCATTGTCTGATAGAATGTCTTTTAATACCATTGAAGTCTCCCAAAAAGTCAACTTTAAATATTATAACATATTTTTACGGTGTTTTTAAGAGGTTGAGCAACTTAGCCGAAGGGGAAGGCTTTCCCCCGCCTAATTTCTTCCCTTGATTTTCAAACTTTTCAGATATTCTTTTGTTTCTGCGGGAATTCTTCTGCTTTCGAGGGCTTTCTGGATTGCTTTGTTGTGGGTCCATGGGTTGAGCAGATTGTTCTGGAAATACGGAAGAGTCGCGTCATACTGCTTTACAAGGGCAACGCTGAAATACCATGCGGCCGCCATTTTCACATAAAATTCATCTGACTTTACATCTGCGACAAGCTGGAGCATTTCGCTCTTGAACGCATCGTCAAGAAAAAATCCGAGCAGCGTAACGATTCCAAAGCGCACTGTGTATGTTTTTTCGCTTTTGAGCCAGCCCTTCACTTTTTCGTAGACCAGCGGCAGAGTTTTTTTGAAGATTTTGGGAGAAAGCATATCGCAGGTCGCCCAGTTGTCTACGTACGGCAGAAAATGCTCAAGCTCCGCAAGGAACTGGCTGATGTCGTTTTTGTAAAGCAAAAGAAGAAGCTCGCCGTGCAGGTTGTTTTCATCGTAGTAAAAATGCGGAAGCTCCTGAAGAAAAAGCTTTGCCTCCGGTATTTTGGCGGCATTTTTTGCGTAGGCTCGCAGAACTGGAGCACGCACGCCGATAATCTTTTCAGCAGGAATATTCGGAACAAGCTTCGCCTGAAAAAGCCTGTATTTTTCATCTTTTAGTTCAAAAAGGGCTTGGGTAAGGGGATTTTTATTCATTTTTATTTCTCCTGTAAAATTCAGTTCAGAAGTTCCAGTTCCCGGAAAGTTTCTAGCCGGAATAAAAACTGCGTTCTAGAAATCTGTGTCTTCAAAGTCCGCTTTGGTTCTTTCTGTGCGCTTTTTTGGCGTTTTTCCACCGGAAGTTTTGCCGCGCAGGTCGCTGCTGGTCAGGACAGAAATAGACTTTTCGCTTGACTGCCGGCGTTTTCTGGCATCGCCTTCCAGAAGCTTAAGGTTTTCTTCCTTTTTGATAAGAATATCGTTGGCACGGTTAAGATGAACGGCAAACACAATCCCCTTGTTTTCCGCAAGATATTCAACTCCGGCTTCCAAATCTTTTAGGCAAAGCCCTGCCCTGCTCTTTCCCTGGATTTTCGCATTTTCCCGGATTTTTTTTGCAAGAAGCGCTTCGGTAATCAATGATTTTTCTTTCATCTGCTCAAGAGCTGAGGTAATTTCTTTTTGTATCGGAGTCAGTTCGCTCATCGTATAATTCCTTCAAGCTGCTTTATTTTCCGGCGGCCACCTGACCGGCAAACGCAAGTCCAACGCCTGCCGCAATGCTAAGCGCAACGTAAAGAAGCGCAAGGCCTGCACGCCCGTTTCTGAAAAGAGTTTCCGTTTCAATAGCAAAGGTCGAAAAAGTGGTGAAGCCTCCACAAAGACCGGTTTTTAAGAAAAGTGCAGCTCTCGGCGGAAGAGAAACATTCCGCGCCGCAAGAGCCGCAATAAATCCGATTGCAAAGCAGCCTGCCAGATTCACCGCCAACGTTTTTACAGGAAACGAGAACGGCTCCTTCACCGGAACAAGCCCCACAAGATACCTTGCGCAAGCCCCGATTCCTCCGCCCAAAGCCACAACCAAGCAATTCAGCATAATCCACCACCTTGAAATCCGCACGATATTAATGCATTAATATTATCTAAAACGCGCTATTTCTCTTTTGAGTATTCAAATCTTATTTCTCGTGTTATCTCATTCATAATTTTTCCCTAGTTGGAGATAATTACTTCTAGCTCCGAGCCTTACTTTCATCATAGAAAGCAAAGACTCTTTGATTTCATTATAAATACTTTCCATACCATAAGCTTTTAAAACTGCGGCATCAAACTCTTTTCTATCTTTCTGCTCTAATTCTTGCTCAACAGGAAGAATTTTCCTTTTCAGCAATGGAGAAAAAGCATTTAATATTTCTTGTTTTTGTTGTTCTGAAAGTAAATTAGGATTAAGCATACGTGAATCAGCAAATTTATCTTTGTTTAAATCCAAAGCTCCTGCACCACGACCGAAACCTGAAGCTTCTATATAGAACATTCCAACAATAGAATTCAAGAGTGCATGACAAATGTCAATCTCCAAATCTTTTACTTTTGGAATAAACCCAATAAGCCTCTGATTTATACAAGTGGGTTCATTAAACTTTGCAAAGAATAAACGCTTGTCAGGATTTAATCCTGTTATGAGTATAAATTTCTTTTTTGCTTCTTTTAGGTTGTACCAAATATCTCCATGCTGTAAAACAGATTTGTTCAAGTTGCCTTCAAACTGCTTAAAATATTGGATAGTCTTTATATGACCAAGTTTTTCAAGTTCTGAATATGTTTTATCGGAAGAAACAAAATAGTTGTCAGGTTCTGCAATCAAAGTGTCACACCCCTTTGAGTTTTTTAGCATACGGAAAACATATTCTTTATCAACAACATCTGGCGATTGAGGAATAAAAATATCGTCTTGACCTGTTTTTGCACCTCTGTATACAAAGAACAATGCTCCAAGAGGAATTAACTTTGATTTGTTGTCTATAAGCCATTTTATGTTATGAAAACCAACGTTAAAAGACAAATTTAGCTTACGAATTTCTTCAATTTGTTCCCATGAATAATTTTGCCGTGCAATAATTTCACTATCAATCTCCTTATCTTGCAAAACAGTACCTACGGCTTTATTCAAAGTTACACGTTTTTCTAATTCTGAAAGTGCAACCTTTAATAAATAGAAATTTATTTCTTCAGTCATTGCCGGAGAAGAAATTTGTTTTTTCTCAAGAATAAATGCAGTTGTAATTATTTCAGCGTTTTTAAACCAACGACCTTTTCCTCCCTTTATAATGCCTTTTATCACAAAATACTTCGATAAAGCGTTTATAAATAAATCACCAGCTGCTGTAGCCATCCATGAATTAGAAGTTAGAACACATACTGTTCCATTGTCTTTTAACAGCTTCCATAGATGAAAAATTATGTACATATAATAATCGCTTCTATCGCTGATATTGATTTTGGTTTTATCCGCAATCTCTTTTGAAACCTTGTTCTTTGCAACTAAATCACACGTGCCATGTGTGTTATGCCTGCAAAAATCAATAAAGGGAAGATTTGATACAATTGTATCAAATTGAGGTATTTTGATGTTTAATATTTCTCCATTTTTAGGATTCACAATTTGAATTGTGTCTTCAATTTTTAAATCAAATACATTTTTTGGAAAAATTATTGCAGGTAAGTTTACGCTTTCTTTTGACGCTGTTGATAGTCCTGCTATTTGTAGTGGAAAACTTTGACGATCAGAAGCAAATACCGTTTTATATACATCATCAACTGCCACTCCTTTTTCCAATTTATAATTCATAAATGCACGAGCAAAAGTTCCTGTTCCACAACAAGGGTCAAGACAATAACCGTTAGCATTTCTAACAGCAATTCTTACAAGAAAATTTGCGAGTCTGTAATCAGTTGTATACTGCCCGATAATAACACGTTGAGAAACTTGAACAGCACTTTCTAGCAAATTTTGCATATCTGACTGTTCAACAGAATCAAGATGAGTATTAGATAGAAAAGAATTTATTTCCAATAATTGCGACCAAACAATGTCTGGTAAATTTTCTTCATATTCTACTTTATGGAAAACTGAAAAGAAATCACATTTTGATGTAATCTCTTCAAAGATTGACAGTGCATCTTGCGGAGTTTTACCGTCTATTATTTCAGTTACTTTATCAGCTGTAGCAAAACGAGAACGAATAATATGGGCAAAAGTAATTTTGTTTATCCAATCTAATAATATAACTTTAGCATAGGCGACATAAGCATCTTTCTCATCTTGAATATATTCTGCGCTTGCTCCATCCCACCATAAATCAATATAATTTGAAAACACCGAATCTTCTTGACTTTTTTGTTTTAAATACTCCGCTGTTGCATTTTTGTTTTGTAGAACAAAAGCCTCTGATGTTGTATTTACAAAGGAATCGCCCGTTCGTATCGGTTTAAAACCGCCTAAAGAGAAATAGCGGTTGACTTCATCTATAACTTCAAATAATGTTTTTAGCCAATCTGCTTTATAAAGCATTACATCATTGCGATTTTCGGATATTAGAGAACTGTTATCCCATTTCTTTGCAATTTCAAATTTCCCTGTTTTCTCATTCTTTACGTAAAAAACAACATATCGGAAATTCCAAATAACTGTGCTTGTTAAACCTAAATTTTCAGCTTTTCTCCATGAATCATTTACAAAAACGGCATCATTAATAGAAACGTCAGGCATTTTCAATTCCCAACCTTGCAAAATTAAAGACTGGCTTTCATCTCCAAAGAGCAATACGTCTGGAAACATTCTTTGGGTTCCAGTGTTTATTGTTGTTTCTCCTCCAGCACGTTTTATTTTAAAATCTGGTTTATTTTTTACATACGTTGATATTTCTTGAATAAGCTGAATCGCCCAGCTACGTTCATTTGCCTTTAAAGTTATAGCCATGTTGTAATGCTCCTAAAAAACTATTGCGCTTTGAGAAATTGCATTTACTGACAGCTTTGTTGTTTCTTCTTTTTGCATTTTTTCAAGAGTTTTTTGAATTCTGTCATTACAAACTTTTATATAATCTGTCGGCGTTACCTTGTGCAACATCACTTGCTCATTTTTTTCTATACCAATAAACTTTCGATTTTCTAACAATGCGGAAATAAGAAAACTCCCACTGCCACAAGCATTGTCAAGAACAATATCTCCTTCATTTGTAAAAGTTCTTATTAAATAGCGTCCAAGTTCTACTGGTTTTTGTGTAGGATGATATACAGCTCCCTCTGACTCCGCTGTCTTAAAATACACACAATCATCAAAACTGTCCTCTTCATAAAAAACAACATCATTTGGATAACGCATCCCATCACTTTTTACATGGGTCGGCTTAAAATCTCCATAGCTTCCAGTAAATTGATCCTTGCGAATTCCCTTATCATAACTTTCACCATGCGACATTTGCGGATTATATGTAGGTTGCTTTTTGTAAAAAACACAAATATCCTCATGTTTTCGGAGCGGCTGTTTCTTTGCGTTCAAAAAATTTGTAGACTTTGATTTAATCCAAACAATTTTATATTTAAACCATTCTACATTGCTTAAAATTAAGCGGGCTGTAAAAACACCCTGCGAGGTCAAAACTATCGCACCATTATCTTTTATAATACGAGTATAATTTGCCCAAAGTTTATTTAAATCTATTACTGAATCCCATTTATTTTGCGTTGTGCCATACGGTAAATCACAGAGAATCATATCCACAGATTTATCAGGCATTTCTGCCATTACATCAATACAATCCCCTTGAATTACTTTATTTGTAAACTCTGAAATATCTTTTTTAGAAACTTCTAAAACATTTTCTTTCTTGTTTCCATTATGCAAAGTTCTTAAAACAGAACAAATATCTTCTTTGCTATATATTCGGTAGTCGTTATATGGGTTTCGCTGTGATTTTAATTTTCCGTTTCTATCCCAATTTCGCAATGTCGAAACTGATACACCGAGCATTTTAGAAGCATCCTGCACTGTCAAATATTGTCCGAAATTCTCCATAGTTATCCACCAAAACCTTGTCAAAGGTTATTAAACCCTATCAAAAATTATAACTTTTTCAAGACTATAGTCAAGATATTACATCTTCTAACATAAACAAAAGCTAAAGTGTCGGAGAATAGAATGAGAACTTAAGGACAATTTTAAAGTACATCAAGGGTTTTCTATCAGACCGTCCATCAATCATTGGATTCTGAAAATACTCAATTCTTTTATTACAAACATATATTACTTTAGTATTTAAAAGACAACCATAGCTATAAGGGAGGCTATACAAACTTTTGTATTTTTATAAGTCATTATCCTGCATTTTAAGAAAAAGTCTTCAAATGCAAGTCATTTTTCTAATTATACCACAAAAAAGCGCATAAATCAGCATCCAGCCTCCACGCAAGCCTTACAGAATCTTTTATTCAACCTTTCAGAATTATTCCGACAGCACATATTAATCTTTGGAACAGTACATCTGAAACATTCAAACAGTACACATGAATCTTTCCGACAGTACATCCGAAAGATTCGGACAATACATAAGAATGTTTTTAACAGTACATAAAAAAGATTTTAAAAGCACATCCAAAACGTTTCAATGTACTTTCAAACAACATTTATTATACTTTCGGCGGAATTTATATTAACTTCTATTGACAATTAACCAAAAGTATAATATTTTCTTAACTGTAAGATGAATAAACTGCTTCCGTCTTACAAGATTGATTAGCACGCAACACGCGGCTAAAGTTTCAGCCTTGATTAAAGGGGTATAGTATGGCAGGAGAAAAAGAGACAGTATTTGCAGGGAGGGTAAAAGAACTTATGAAGAAAAACCGCTACTCGCAGAAAATGCTTTGCGAGATATGCGGAATCACAGAGGCAGCGTTCAGCCGCTATATGACAAGCGGACGTCTGCCAAGAACGGACGTGCTCGCGAACATTGCGAACACTCTTCACACCACAAGCGACTATCTGATTGGGAACGACTCCAGCTACGGCTACGACCAGCTGAAGATACTGCTCGCCTCCAGCAAGGATGATTTGAGCTACAATCAGAAAAAGAGCCTGATGGACATTCTAATGGACGAGTACAACCGCCCGGAAAACGAGTAAGGAAAAAAGGAGGCTTAATGGAAGAAGCTGAAGAAAACACAAAGCGCAACGGAGTGCCAGAGCCTGCCGTCGCACAGGAATATATACTTCCGTCCTGGAGGATGAACGAGATAGTTCTTGAAGTGATTTCAGTTCTGACTGAAGAGGAATACTACAAGGAAGGATTTGACTACAGAAAGATGATTCAAGGCATGGGAATAAAAATCAAGAAATTCTCGTCCTTTGCTCCGGAAAACCTTGAGCAGTTCAGAAAAATTTCCTTAAGCCTATGGAACGAAGGTGTCTGCCTTTTGTTCCCGGACAAGGAAAACGGCGGACACTGCCGGATGATTGCCTACAACGACAACCATACCGCCGCGGAAACAATGCAGATTATTCTGCACGAGTTCGCGCACATAAGGCTGCGCCATACGCAGCAGAGCATAAACGGCGAGGTGGAGGCAACCTGTTTTTCAATAGCGATGAGCCTTATGTTCATGCTGGAAGAGCAGCTCCACATAGGAATGAAGACAGTTCAGCTGGGCGGAAAGGATTTCCTTCTGAAAAGCGTAAGAGCCTGCATAGAAAAAAAGGAGGTGGCATGAAAACGTTCTGTGAATAAAAAAAGCCCGTTTCAGTAAGTGCGCCAACACTTGCGGAACAAGGCTTTCAGGTCGGAAACCAGCATTGATTTCCAATTCAAATCTCAATGAGAATAATGTTATCATAGCTGGCTCTCCTTGTCAACAAAATCGAAGGCGGCGATTCTTTCCGCCGGTGCTAAAACAAAAAAGCACCTTGTATTTTATTGTTCTGCCGTTGGAAGCGGAACATATGGAATGTTAGATAAAAACCGCTAAAATGTCGCAGTTTTTATCTAATTGAAGTTTGCGTTGCAAACTTCTTTATCAACGGCAACTTCTCATTTCATTGCGAAGTTGTTAAAAAAGTCAAATCGGAAATTGAAATTTCCTCATTGGCTTTTTTAAAGGAGAAAATATGCTTAATATTAAAACTGTTAAAAATTCACTTATTACTGATGAATCAAAGGACGGGTTCTGCTTCAGAAGCTCTTGCTCGCAGAATCTGAGCCTGAAAAAACTTGCCGCTGAAATGGCGGACTGGAACTCATCTTTTACAGAGGCGGACTACCTTGGAATGCTTTCTGTAATGGAAAAAATCGTTGTAAAACACCTTGCCAAAGGCTACAACGTGGAGCTTCCGTTCGGCTCGCTCCGCGCAAACGCCACAGGAACCTGCCAGAATATTCAGGACGGATTTACACCCGGAACCGGAAACCATGCTCTGGGGCTTTTGTTCACCGTAAGCCCTACTGCTTTTTCCAGCATAAAATCCAGCCTTGAATACAGGCAGATTCCGCCGGACATTACAGGCGAAGCGAAAATCTACCGGGTTACCGCTCTGCAGAGCGACGCAAGCGAAAGCAACATTCTAAACGCAGTAGCAGGAAAAACTCTCCGCCTGCACGGAAGAAATCTTTCCTTTGACATTGCAGACAGCGCGCAGGGAGTGTTCCTTGAAAATGAGACAGGACTTACCCGCATAGACGCATACAACCGCCGCGGCTCAAACATTGTGGACGCAGTAGTTCCTTCCAGCCTGACCGCCGGAAGCTACAGCATAAGCATAGTAACAAAGCCCGGCCTCACCTACTTTACCGCGAACATCAACTCAGAAATCACGGTAGCCTAGGCTCCCTGAACAAGGGACTGCCGTGCCTCTC
>SAMEA104315436__coassemble_1433_pt1 | contig 14410 bp, 15 predicted proteins | sample SAMEA104315436__metabat2_high_PE_011 | metagenome-assembled genome bin SAMEA104315436 (sample SAMEA104315436) | gut metagenome | biome: Monkey gut; feature: monkey-associated habitat; material: faeces | place: China | collected 2013 | reverse complement strand
TTGCGGAGGCGATTGCAAGGGCTTTTCCAGCTCCCATTCCTTTTATCTGAAGCAAATTTGTAACCAGGGATTCACGGTTTGTCCTCAGCAGAATTTTTGCAACTTGCTCAGCGAGTTTTTCAACAGGAATTCCTTTTATTCCTGAGCCAAGAATCATCATAATCAGCTCAACGTCTGAAGGATATTCGATTCCATGTTTTAAAGTGAGTTCACGTATGTCTGGTGTAGAATTGTTTTCACACATACTATATTAATGCAAAAAAAATGCGAATTCTGTAATGAATCACAAAAAAAATACGAAAATTTATTTATGAAGAAATTAATTTCGGTTTTTGCTGGCGCAGTCATCTTTCTGGCTTCGCTTTTTTTGTTTTCGTGCGTTTCTGTTCCGGGGAAAAAAGTTTCCATTTCAAGGAATTTAACGGGAGCGCCGGTTTTGTCTTCTGAAGATTTGTACAGATTTTTTGTTTCAGTAAAACAAGACTGCGACCGTGCTTTGGTCAGGCGGCTTTCTGAATATTATGTTGAGGAAGCTTCTGTTGAAGGAATAAATTCTGACTGCGCGTTTGCCCAGATGTGCCTTGAAACCGGCTATCTTTCATTTGGAAATCTGGTTGTTCCAGAAATGCACAATTACTGCGGGCTCGGCGCAATGGATGCGGAACATCCCGGTGAATGGTTTGAATCAGAGCGGATTGGCGTTCGCGCGCACATTCAGCATCTTCAGGCGTATGCAACAACTCCGGACGTTCAGTTGAAACAGGAGCTTGTTGATCCTCGCTACAGCTGGGTTCATAAGGCAAAATATGCTGAAACAATTTTTGATCTGGCAGGCGTGTGGGCCACAGACAAGCTTTATGGAAAGAAAATAGATGCAATTCTGGATAAAATGGAATATTTCTAATGTTTCATTTCTTGCCAAATTTTCCGCGGAAAAAAATCCCCGCAGCGCTGTTCATGCGGCGGGGATTTCTTATTGAAATCAGCCTATTTTTGTTCCAATGAATTTCTGGTCGTTAAGAATTGCCCGGATGTTTTCAATGTCTTTTCCGCTTGCGCAGATTACAGTCATTTTGCATTCATCCGCTTTTTTTGAAGCAATCGGGTCGAACGGACAGTTTTTTCCCGGAGTCCATTCATCTCCAACCATTTTTCGGAAATCTTTCCATGAAATTTCGTCAATCGGCTTTGCGTCCGGATTTTTTCTAGGATCGTCAGTGTATACTTTTTCAATGTTTGAAAGGTTCACAACAGTTTTTGCATCGTGCTTTTCTGCAAGAAGAACAGCATCATTGTCTGTTGAAAATCCAGGATGCCATCCGGCGGCAAGAAGAACTCTTCCCTTGAAATCAACAGGCGCGGTCGGGTCGTATACTACATCATTCTGGCAAAGCTCGCCGAAACAAGCTTTTACAAGCTGCGCATTAAGTCTTGTCGCCATGATTCCAATCCAGTCGGCTGCGTCGCCGGTTGAATTTGTGTTCACATTCTTTGAAATTTCAGAATAGGCATTCTGGTAAACACGCGCGGGCGCGCCTCCGCCAACTACAAGAATCAGTTTCCGGCTCGCGTCTTCTTCAAGCCATTCTTTCACCATTGAAACAAATTTTGTAAGGAATTCTGTGTCTGGCTGGTTCGGCACAACAATTGAGCCTCCAACTGATAATACTTTAGTCATCAATATACTCCTATTACGGTCGGGTTTGACCAATATGAACTGTATTTTATTGTTTTTCCGCTGGCTTCTTCCCAGATTGACTGCAGGGAATAGCTTCGCGGTCTTGAAACTGTTTTGTTGTTCGGCGCGCTTGGCTTGAATTCATTCCATCCGCGGTTAAAAAGAATGTGCTGGCCGTCAAGATTTCCAAAATAAAACTCGTGCGGCACAATATCTTTTTGCCATGGATGATAATCCAGCCCTGCAGCAAGCGCAATGTCAACTGGAATCCATCCGAATCCCGGAACATAAAATTCGCTCCACCAGTGCGGCCGGGTTTTCAAGTCTGTTTCCACAAGAATTCCGCTGTCCGGCAGAGCCGCAATTCCGTTCGCCCTTAGAAGTGCCGTGAAAATCACTGCGAAGTCGTATGCGTCGCCACGTTTTGTTTTCAGAAGGTCGAGCGGAGAAATATTTCCTTTCCGCACATCCTGAAGAATTGTGAATTCCCTCAGCATGTAATTGTATGTAAGAGCCGCGATTATATACGGATTTTTTTCATTTTTGGCGATTGAGCGTGCTGTTTTAACCAGTTCCTCATCATCCGAAGGAATGCAGTTGTCAGCTTTTGTTGTCGCAGCCTTTAAATTCTTGTTGAGCGCCGCCGAGGAATTTATCGCCGACGGAAAAATTTCTGTTCTTGTGTCGTATGTTGTGACCGCAAAATTTTGCTTGAATTTTGATTTTCCAGAACTTCGCGCGCCGCTTGTCTGATGGATTATTGTGTGCTGGAAATCGTAGATAATCGGTTCAGGCGCACATTCTGAAACAACAACGACTGGCTGTGCCGGTGAAGTAAACGGTCGCGGGCAACGCAGAATTATCTGGGAATCTTTGTCGCCGGCTGTGTCATCAATGTCAACCGCAACCTGAATAACATATGTTTTTGGAGAAATAAAACTTTTTGTTCCAGCTTTTCTGTTTATATCAATGTGGCGCATTGGCGACTGGCCTTTTGCCGTTGAAACAAAAATATCGCCGGAAACCGCGCCGTCTGGAACGTAAAGCCTTATTTCGCTGTCCGACCAGTATTCGTAGTCAAAATCATCTTCGTTGGCTTCCGTGAATGAAAGGTCTTCCGCTGCTTTTGAAGGCAAAGATTCGTCGTTTGCAGGTTTTTCCCGGTTTACAGAAAAAAACACTTTTGAATTGTCCCTTGAATTTCCAAAATTCACTCCGTAAATAGAAATCAAAGTTCCAACAGAAATTTTTTCAGGAGAAAGGCTTGTGATGATTGGAATTGTCGCCTGCGGATTTTGAGTCACTGCTACAGGCGCCGCAGTTGCGTTTGCGAAGAATGCAGGTTTTGAGCGGTTGTTCTTTGTTTCAACTACAACAAGTCCGTCTTTTACATTTGCCGGCAGAACGACTTTTATTTCAGAATCTGACCAGGAAATATATGATGAGGAGGTGAGCTTTGAGCCGCCAAATTCAACGTAGTTTGTTTCCCGCGTGTTTCCAAAGCCTTTTCCGGTTATTATTATAAGGTCTCCTGGCGAGCCGACCGGCGGATTCACTGAGGTGATTACAGGCCGCTGGTTTACGTGAAGCCCCAAAAGAAGCGAGCCCAGCGCAAAAAGCAGCGCCAGAAAAATCCAGCACAATGTACGGATTACAGGAGATTTTCTAAAAAAATAATTTATTGCTGATGTCGAGTCCACTCTAGCTGACCTTCATTAGAGTTCACGGGCAGCTTGATTTCAATTGTTTCCTGCTTGTCCTCAAGACCTGGAACTGTAATGTTCACATGAATTTTTTTTGCATCGTCAAATTCCGGCCTAAGGACATCAACATTTGTAAGCGCAGAATTTGAAATGCTTCGTGCGCCTACTGTCTGCGCCAGACTGTGGTTCAAATTTCCGTTGATTACAACATTTTGATTTGCAATCGGCGCGTTTTGCGGACGTGTGACAGGAGTTATAGATGCTATATTTGATTTTTCAGAATAACTTGCCTTCATCGAGTTTGAAAGAGAAACTGGCAGAACTGCGGCAATAATAACAGCTGCTGCGGCTGCCATTCCCCAGCGTACAGTTTTTTCCGTGAACAGGAATTTATCGCGTGGCGCCGCATTTTTTGAATAGCGCAGTTTTGTTTTCAGGCGTTCAAAGCTTTGGTCCATAAACTGCTTGTCAAGCTGAATATTTTTGCTGTCCGTCTGAAAAGCGTTCTTGATTCTTCTTAAAGACTCAAGTTTTGCCTTGCAAGCCGGGCAATTTGCAATATGGGATTCGTATTCCTTTACGTAAACCAAAGGAAGCTCATTGTCAAGGTAAATTGAATGAATATCATCAGTTGGGCAAGAATACATTTTCAGCTCCTAGCATTTCTGCAAGTAATTTGCGGGCGCGGAAAATACGAACTTTTACATTCCCTTCCGTAATTCCCACAACTTTACCAATCTCTTTGTAGTTCAAGTCGCTGTACTCGGCAAGCACAACAACTTCTTTCAGTTTTGGAGGCAGTCTGTTCAAAGCGTCCTGGGCAGATTTTATCGCTTCTTCCTTTAAAAGCTCTGTTTCCCCGGAATGAATAATGCGGGTTTCTTCGTAAAGAGCTTTTTCGTAAGCCCGTTTTTCCCGCGCTTTTCTTTTTACATAATTCAGTGATGCGTTTTTTACAACACGAATCAGCCAGAATTTTGCGTCGTTCATCGTAGGAAATGTCAGCTGCTTTTCGTTGGCCTTAATAAGCGAGTCATGCGCCAAATCTTCTGCCGCCTCCTCTTCATTTACAATTCTGTAGGAGATTTTGAACAGCATTTGCATTGTCGCGTTATAAATCGTTTTAAAGTCAACAGAATCTGCTGCATTTAGAGGCTTTGAATTTCCTGTCTGACCGTCCATATTCAACAAACAACGCTCCTTGCCTGTGGTTACAAAAATTCTGCTAGTTTCTTTTCCATGCTGGGCCGGCCGGCGTATCGATTATTGTGATTCCGCGTTCTGTGAGCTTTGCTCGGATTTCATCGGCTTTTGCAAAATCCTTGTTTTTCTTTGCGGCTGTTCTTTCTGCAACAAGAGCATCAATTTCTGCGGCTTCCGGATCTCCTGTGTGGTCAATGACGTTTGCAGCCGCATTCTTTTCAGCTTCTTTCTGGGCATTTCCAGCAGTTTCAATCATTTTTAATCCAAGAACGCTGTCCATTCTGTCAATAAGCTCAAGGGCTTCCTTTGCGTCAAGCGAATTGTCTTTTAGAACTTTGTTTACCTGGCTGAGCGCAACTGGAACCAGAAGATCGTTTTCCAGCGCTGCCTTGAATGCGTCAAGATACTGCGAGGCTTTTTCAGAAAGTCCTGCGCGGCTGTCTGCTTCGCCTTTTTTATATGATTTTCCTTTTTCGAGTTTCACGCCGGCTTTTTGGGCAAGCTTTGCAATTTTCTGAACAAGGCTGGCTCTTCCGTTTTTTGCAGAATCCATTGCGTCCCAGCTGAAGAAAATCTGCTTTCTGTAGTGGCCGCCAAGAAGAAAAAATCTGTAGTCGAGCGCATCGTATCCTTTGTCTTTCAAAGTCTGGAGCCGAAGAAAATTGCCTTTTGACTTTGACATTTTGTTTCCGCCTTCAACAACCAGAAATTCATTGTGAAGCCAGTATTTTACCCAAGGACCTTCTGCTTTTTCTTCTGGAGTGAACGAGCCTTCCGACTGCGCGATTTCGTTTGTGTGATGAACTGGAACGTGGTCGATTCCGCCGGTATGAATGTCTATGTGCTTTCCAAGATATTTCATGCTCATCGCTGAACATTCGATGTGCCAGCCAGGATAGCCCCGTCCCCAAGGAGAATCCCAAGTCATCGCCTGGTTTTCAAATTTCGATTTTGTGAACCAAAGAACAAAGTCGCCAGGATTGCGCTTGTTTCCGTCGATTACAACTTCCTTGCGGCGGCCTGCGCCTTCCTTCAGCTCGTCAAGATTCAAGTTTGCAAGCTTTCCGTAGTCAGGGTAGGTTGAAATATCATAGTAAAGATTTCCGCCTGCCATATATGTGTGTCCGTTGGCTTCAATCTTTTTTATAAGCTCAATCATTTCTGGAATGTGGTCGGTCGCCTTGCAGATTACATCTGGATGACGGATGTTCAAGTCGTCAATATCGTGCATAAAAGCATCTGTGTAGAATTTTGCAACTTCAAGAACTGACTGATGACGCTCTTCCGCCGTTTTTACCATTTTATCATCGCCGTCGTCATTGTCGCCGGTCAAGTGGCCTACATCGGTTATGTTCATAACGTGTTTTATGTCGTAGCCCAAAAAAGTCAGGGTTTTGTCCAGAATGTCCAGAAAAACGTATGCGCGGAGATTTCCGATATGCGCATAATTGTAGACAGTCGGTCCGCAGCCGTAAAATCCTACAAATCCTTTGTGAACTGGCTTGAATTCTTCAATTTTGTGTCCCATTGTATTAAAAAATTTTAACGGCATTTTTCTTGCGCTCCTTTGGTTAGCGTGAATATTGACTTCCAAGCGGGATTTCGCAGACGTAAACATTTCAATGCGCAAAAATCAGCAAAATTCAACATTCAGGCTGTTTAGATAATTCTAGTGAAAAAAACATTGCTTTTCAATTAAGCGGAATCGGAATAGATAATTTTCACACTGTAAATCAATTGTTTTTTTCTATATAATAATTTGCATGGGCGATTATAAATCTTTTGCGCAAAAAATTGTTTCCTGCGGGGATTTTTGCGGTTCTGTTCTGTTTAATGAGCCGATGGCGCGGCACACAACTTTTAAAATCGGCGGAAATGCTCCGGTTTTCTTTGAGCCGGAAAACTTGGATTCGCTTCTGGTTCTTCTTGCCGCCTTGAAATCTGAGAATGTGAAGTTTTTTATTCTTGGCGGAGGCTCGAACATTGTTTTTTGCGACGGCGAATTTGACGGCGTGGTTCTTTCGCTTCTAAAAATCAGCAGAATTTCACTTGTTGAGAACGCGCAGACAACGGATGATGATGTTCTTGTTTTTGCCGAAGCTGGAGCGACCATGGCTTCATTTGTGAATTTCTGCACGGAAAACGGTTTTTCCGGGGCGGAACAATTTGCGGGGCTTCCAGGAACTGTTGGCGGAGCCCTTTTTATGAACGCAAGATGCTTTGACCTTTCAATCAGCGAGCTTTTTGTGGAAGCTTATTACATTGACTTGAACGACTACACTGAACAGCACAAGATTTTTTCTTCTTCGGAATGGGATTACAAAGTTTCGCCGTTTCAGAATTCAGGCGCGTTGATTCTTTCTGCAACTTTCCGGCTTAAAAAAAATGCAAGGACGAAGGAAGAAATCAAGGCTGAAAACAAAAAATATATCGAAGAAAGAAAGCTGAAAGGACATTTTGATTTTCCGAGCGCAGGCAGCGTTTTCAGGAACAACCGTGAGTTCGGCGCGCCGAGCGGCAAGATAATCGATGAGTGCGGCTTGCGCGGAAAAAAAATCGGGGCGGCGCAGATTGCTCCATTCCACGGAAATTTTATTATAAATTTGGGCGGAGCTACTCAAAAAGACGTAAAGGAGCTAGTGGAATTCACCGTTAAAGAAGTTAAGGCGAAAACTGGATTTTGTTTGCAGCCGGAAATAATCTTCGTTGACAAATAAAAAAACTAGTCATTATACTTTGTAGATGTGCGAGAGGTGATATAAAATGCTGCAGTTGTCATTTGTGAATTTCAGACCGAATTCATATCTTTTAGTTGAAGGAACAGAAAATAACGACCATTTTTATATCATTCAGAGCGGAAATGTCCGTTGTTTCAAGCAAAATGATATAAAAGGGCTTTCCATAAAAAATCTTGGCCCTGGAGATTTTGTCGGCGTAATTCCGTGCATGTCCGGCCATAGTCAAATTGAAAACGCAGTTGCCGTAACAGATGTAAAATGTATTTCCGTGCGGAAGGATCAGTATCCTGAGCTTATTGAAAAAAACACGCCGATTGCCCTGAAAATAATCCGGACATTTGCAAACCGGATGCGTGCAATGAACGAGCAGCTTACGAATTTTTCAACAAAATCTGTGAATGTCGATTCCGCCGAGCATATTTATGAAGTCGCAAAGTATTATGAAAAAATCCATGCGTACGATATTGCGATTTTCGCTTATTACCAGTATCTGAAGGAAAACAGGAACGGCGCGCATATTTCAGAGGCCCGCGCTTCATTCAAGGCTCTTGGCGCAAGGTCGGCGCTCCGGGATTTTGAGCCGCCTGCAGAAGGAACAAGAATTTACGAGAAGGACAGAATGATTTTCTCTGAAAGCCAGTCTGGTTCCGATATGTTTGTAATTCAAAGCGGACAGGTAAGAATTTCCAAGGTTATAAATGGAAATGAAGTTGTTCTTGCTGTTCTGAAGCCCGGCGATATGTTCGGCGAGATGGCGCTTCTTGAAAATAAGCCTCGTTCCGCGAGCGCAATTGCCCACGAAACTTGCAAGCTGATTGTTCTTAACAAAAACAACTTTGATATGATGGTTTCAACGCAGCCGCAGCTTATTTCCAGGCTAACAACAACTTTGGCGGAGCGGCTCTGGACTTCTTACCGTCAGCTTGACAATGCGTGCCTTGTGAAGCCACTTCACAAAATGATAGATATGCTTGCCCTTCAGGCTGAAAAAAACAGAAAATTTTCCGGGTTTTTTGAACCTGATATTACTTCCGACGACCTTGCGAATATGTGCTCGATTCCGCTGGAACAGCACAGCAAGGCGAATTTTCAGCTTTGCCAGGAAAAATGCGTCCGTTTTGTTGAAAATAAAATCGTTGTTCCAGATTGCGCCGAGCTTCTGAAAGTTGCGTCTTTTTACAGAAAACTAGAGGACAAGCAGTTGGCTTCCCAGAAAAAATAAGGCGCGTATGAAGAAAAGTTTTTTTTGTATTTTTTGCTTGCTTTTCATTTCTTCTGCTTTTGCGGAAAAAAAAGTTGCCGAAGGTTATGGCGGCGTTGAGCTTGGAATGTCTGTTGACCAGGTGAAAAAGGCTTTGAAGGGAAATCCTGATTTTGGCTATCACGGCGACCGCGATGTTTCTCTTCTTCCTGGTGAAAACAGAATTCTTATTGAAACTGATGCTTCTGTTTTTGGCGGGGCTTCATTCTTGGAGCGTTGCTGGTTTCAGTTTTACAACGACAAGCTTTATATAATCACAATAAATATAAACCGCGAGAAAATGGATCATTTCAGTGTTTTTGATTCGCTCTGCAAAAAATACGGAATGCCGGATTCTGTGAGCCCGGAGAAATCTGTCTGGAACGGTGAAGGCGTAACAATGAGCCTGGAGCGTCCTTTGACCTTGAAATACGTTGACAAAGCAACGTTCGAGTCGCTTCAGAAAAAATCTATGGTTGGCCCGGACGGCACGGAAATTACCCGTGAAATGTTTCTGGAAGGACTTTAATATTTTTATAAGGACATAAAAGGACATAATATGAAGAAAAACGCTTTTTTTAGGAATATTGTTTTTTTTGCCGGAATGTTTTTTGCGTTTGCGGTGAATGCAGGCTGCCAGTCAAGGCTTGAAAAACGCAGCCTTGAAATTTTAAAAGCTGATGGAACAGAAATTTCAGTTCTTGCAGAAATTGCCGTTAAGCCTGAAGACCGGAACCGTGGTTTTATGGAGCGGAAAAATATTCCGCAGGGAACAGGAATGCTTTTTGTCTTTGAAAACGACCAGATTCTTAATTTCTGGATGAAAAATACTCCAACGCCGCTTTCAATTGCCTACATTTCAAAAGATGGAAAAATAAAAGATATTCTTGATATGCAGCCGTTCAGCCTTGCGGATGTTTCAAGCTCAAGCTATGTCCGCTATGCGCTCGAAGTTCCGCAGGGCTGGTTCAAGAAGAACGGCATTGCGGTAGGCGATGTTGTAAAAATCGATTTTTAGTCGTCTGATCGTTCCAGTTTCGCCAGTTCGCTCGCCGCAATTCTGTCGTTCGGGTCAAATTCAAGGACGGCAGTGAAATATTTCTGTGCCTCAGGCTTGTTTCCTTCTTTTAAGCAGACGTATCCAAGGTTTGAAATTATTTTTGTGTCCTCAGGAGAAATCCTGAAGGCTTTCATCAGCGCGTCTTTTGCTTCTTTTGTGTTGTTCAGTTCCAGCTGGCAAATTGCAATTTCGTTGTAGGTGTCGGAATTTTTTTCGCCGCCGCAAGAAATCGCCTGGTTAAAAGCCACGAGCGCGTCTTCATATCGGCCGAGTTTTCTTAAGCCCCAGCCAAGCAGAAACCATGCGTTCCAGACTTTTGGATTTGATTCGATGAATTTTCTGATTTTTTCAAGGCCTTTTTCTTCCTGACCAGACTGAATAAGTTTGTAAGCCTGGGAAAAAGCGTCGTTGTCCATATTCTCGCTATTGATTCTGTTTAGAATTTCCTGCGCCCGTTCCTTTTTGTAAAGTCCGTTTTCTCCAAGCTCTTCATCGGAGGTGTCGCAGACAAGAGCGATGTAGTTTTCAAAACATTCTTTTGCATTCTTGAAGTCGTGCGATTTCAGATAAAAAAATCCTGCATTGAAAAAAGCGTCTGGAATCGGCGGATCTGCATCCATTGAATCCTTGTAGTAGCTTTCCGCATCGTTGTCGTATGCGTCTGCGTCTTCGTTCAGCTCAAGGCGGCGGTAGCTTTCTGCGCGCTGGTCTAGGAAAAGCGCGAAATTCAGCGTGATTGCCTTGTCGTCCGGGTCAATTCCCTTCAGCGAAAGAAAAAGTTCCTCCGCTAAATCCCAGTCTTCGTTCTTTGCTTTTAAAATCGCCGCTTCTGAAAGCTCCTTCTTTATGTTCGGGCGCGCTTTCAGGATAATCGAGCGGTAGTAATCCTTGTGCTCGTTTTTATGGTCGTAGGCAAGAACGGTAAGAATTCCTGAAAGAACTTGTTCCGGTGAAATGTCGTTCATGTCGTAGTCGTCCGGGTCGCCCCTCATTTTTTTCTGCACCGGAAGCGGAATTGTTGCGTCGATTTTCATTGCCGCGCTGGAAAAATTGTAATTTTCCGGCAAATTTACGAAATAGATGGTTTCAAGCGGATTTTTATTGCTCATTTGTTTTTCCTATTTTTTTTCTTGGTTTGAATCTTTTGAGGCGTTCAAGTCTTTTGCTTCAGCCTGGGATTCCTTCAGTTTTTCTTTTTGCTCTTCCTGTTTTTTCTGGTCAGAAACTTTTGTGGCAAGATCAAGGAATTTTTTCCTTCGGTTTGAAAGATATTCATTGATTCTTATTTTGTATGCAAGAGGAACTTGGTTCTCGTCGAATTTTATTCCTGCTTCAACAAGGTCTTTCCGCCCTTCAACAGAATTTACGGAAACAATAGTTCCTTTCACATCGATAATTTCTGCCGGATCTGAAAAAAGAAGCCGGATAATGCAGTCCTTGTTCGCAAGAAATTTTGGAACGCCCAGAACAATAATTTTTGCTCCGGTGAATGAAAGGTTCCAAAGAATGCAGCGGCGCGGAACAGACTGAATGTAGACGATGGATTCCTTCTTGTTTATTCCAAGAAGTCGTTTCGAGTCTTCGTTCAGGACAATTCGTTCTTCTTTTCTGTATATAAAACCCTGGTTTGCGTCTATGAGCGAGCCGAGCTTGTAAATCAAGTCATCCGGCGGACGCTGCGTAAAAGATAAAGTTACAATTGCAAGCTCGTGCGAATTCATGTATGGAGTTACATCTGTTACACGGCAAGTTACAAAGAAAACAAGCGGCTGGTTGTCAGGCTCAATGAAGCAGTAGCGAAGATTTACCGGCGGCGCGTCTTTTTTTGTTATCTGCTGAAATGCGCCTCCGTTTGTTCCTATTATAATTTTCGCCTGCTGAAATGAAGTTGAATTTATAATGCAAGGCCATTGCGCGCCTGCACATTTTACGTATATCTGGCGCGGATCAAGGCGCAGGAATCTCATTATATCTTTGTTGAATATTATTTCGTTTTCACGGTATTTGTTATAATATTCATTTATTTGCTGATTAGTCGTGATGGAAAAACTCATAGAAGTAATTTTAGATTATATCAATTTATTCGTCAATTTTATTCTTGCGGCTGGAAATATTTGAAAATCCAAGAATAACTGAAGGAAGCCTGTTCGCTGCTGATTTCTGCCGGTTTTTTCCGCAGAAATAAAGCTGGCTGGAGGAGCCGCCGTCAAGCTGCATTGCGCAGAAAACATTTTTTGATTTTAGAATTTGCGCGCAGTCATTGTAGGAAAGTTTTTTTCCGCAGAAAAGATAAATTTTTCTGCCGTCTTCTGAAATTCCGATTGCGCTCCTGTAATCTTTTATATCCTTGAATTTGCGTATTTCTTCCCCGCGCAGAATTGTCCAGAATCCGCCCGCGGCAAATTCCGGGTTTTTGCCGGAAAGTTCAGCCTGCGAATCATAAATTCTTGCCGAATATCCTGTTTCTTCCTTAAAAAAAGCGATTGCCGCGTATTTTTCTTCCGGGGCGGAATATTCCTTGAAACCGTCGGTGTAAATTCCTATTGGCTTCCGCCCGCTGAAAAATGGATTCAGGCGGGATTTTTCTGTAAATGGATTTGCGTTGATTGCGGCGAAGCATCCGTTTTTTCTGGCGAATTCCTTTACAGAAACCGGCTTGTGGAATCCTTCTTTTTTTGGGTAGGAAACAATTTTTAGTTCCGGGGAAGAAATATCGATTTCCGCAAGAAAATAGTTTTTTTCAAGGTAAAATTTTTCTTCGCAGCTTGAATTTGAAATTTGCTTCGTTGTTGCGCATGAAAAAAACAGCGCTGAAACAAAAAATCCTGCAAAAATAAAAACCGGGATTTTTTTCATTTTGTCCTCTGGAAATTCCTTCTGTTTTTGAAATTAGTTTGCCAAAAATCTGTGCGACGGGAAATTCTCGTTGTGCATTTTTGCTTCTTCGTAATAATCCGGCGCGTAGTAACCTGAAGTCAGCAGGTAAAAAAGTTTTTCTTCTGGAACGCTTGTGTCGGAAAGATTTTTCTTGAAAAGAATTTCAACCGCGAACCTTTTTTTTGTTCCGTTGAATTTCTGCAGCGGCGAGTAATAGTTCACGTAGTCCCGGAGCTGGAATTTTTCTCCTTTGTTCTTGTAAATTTCCACAGCCAGGTCAGTTCCGTTTTCCGAACGTCCGTAGGAATAAAGAACTTCCGGTGAAAAAGGTTTTTCGTGGCCAGTTTCAATTACCGCCACAAGTTTTTCATTCTTGAACTGAAATTCTATGTATTCAAACGGCGACTGCTCATTCTGCTTCCATGTGAGCTTTATGCAGGAAACTCCGTAGTGGCTGAAAGGGCATTTTGCCCAGATGATTTTGTTGTTGTTTTTTTTCATCCATTCTTTCACCTGAAATTCAGTTTCTCCCCAGACGAGTCCTTTGTAGCCGCTTTTAATCCGTGCCGCTTTTGTGATTACGAACGCCGGCATTGCAAGAAACAGAATTCCCAGGACAATGCTAATGGTTATCGCTTTTGATTTTGTCATTGTTTTTTCCTTTTTTGAATTTTGCGGTTATTTCTGAAAGCTCGTCTTTCGACTTCAGTTCAAGCTTTTCGTATTTTCCGGAAATGTATGCAAAGTCAATCAGCAGATTTTCTTTCTGAAAACCGTCGATGCAGAATTCAAGGTAAAATCCGGCCGCCGCAAAAAGAATTGCGATAAATCCCCAGATTCCCATTGTGCTGCTTACAAAATTCACATTGAAAAACATTGCCGCAAGCGAAAAAATAATCATAAGAATTTTTGAAATCGCCGAGCCGCCTAGAAGCATTCCCGTTATGCTGACCGCAAAAAGCACTGTAACAACAAGATTCTGCTGAAGCCGCGCTGAAACTGCGGAATTTCCTTTGTCTGGAAAAAGAAAAATTTTTATAAGAATTGCAAAAAAAAGCGTGTGCACAATTATGCTCAGAAGATTCATGGATACAATCAGCGGCTTGTGTTCCCGGAAGTCGTTTTCAGAAAGATTTTTGTTGTCCGCAATGCTAAGAATTCCTTTCAGCTGAAGAATAAAAATGAATGCGAGCGCGAAAAGTCCGCTCAAAAAATCCGGCATCTGCTGAGTCGCCACAGTTTTTTCTGCAACGGCGCCGAAAAATGCAAAGAAAACGCCCCATACATTGTCAAAGAAAGGCGAAGTTATGTCAGCTTTCCAGGGAATCATGAAAATCCACGATGAAATCCAGATGAAAACTATTCCTGTGAGCCTGTAAAAATCGATAATTTCAAACCATTTTTTATTCATAATCTAATTGTATCATAAAAACAACAATGTGATATAATTATTCGCGATGAAAAATGAATCTCTTTTTAGCATGGCACGGAGCTTGCGGGAGCCTCTTGCTTCTCGGATGCGGCCTAGAAATCTGGATGAATATATAGGGCAGGACCATATAGTTGGAAAGGGCCGCCTTTTGCGTCGCGCCATTGCCGCGGATCAGCTTACTTCTGTGATTTTTTACGGTCCGCCAGGAACTGGAAAAACTACTTTGGCGAGAGTCATTGCGAATCATACGAAGTCAAATTTTATTACGCTGAATGCGGTTCTTACCGGCGTTGCGGATATCCGCGATTCAATAAAGCAGGCGGAGGATTACTTTAATCTTTACAGCCGGCGTACAATTCTTTTTGTTGATGAAGTTCACCGGTGGAACAAAAGCCAGCAGGATGCGCTTCTGCCTTGGGTTGAAAACGGAACTATTATTCTTATCGGCGCGACAACTGAAAATCCGTTTTTTGAAGTAA
>SAMEA104315436__coassemble_1430_pt1 | contig 14460 bp, 11 predicted proteins | sample SAMEA104315436__metabat2_high_PE_011 | metagenome-assembled genome bin SAMEA104315436 (sample SAMEA104315436) | gut metagenome | biome: Monkey gut; feature: monkey-associated habitat; material: faeces | place: China | collected 2013 | reverse complement strand
AAGAACTTTTTCCTGAAGATTTTCAAGCTCGTTTTGAATTGACTCAACAGATTTGTCGCCGGCGGGAACTGCGCCTTTCGCTGAAGTTTTGTACATTTCGGAAAGCGGAACGATTACTTTCTGAAGGTTTTTGATTCCGGCAACAACTTGCTGCTCAAGCTCTGCGTGGCTTATGATTGCGTTAGTGTCTTCCTTTGAAATTGAATTTTCCTGCTTTTCAAGAACGTTCAGATATTCCTGGAATTTTGAGCGCTGCTGTTCAAGAAGCGTCCGGAATCTTCTTAAAATTGAAATTCTTTCGTTCAGTTCTTCGTCGGTAAGTTCTGTCATAGTTTCCTCCCGCTTTTTTATGTTTTCAGCCCGTTATGTCGAGCGTTGATTCTCTTAGCGATGTGTTTGCCGGCGCGTTCGCCACGCTGTTTGAGGCAGTTCTCCAGGCGCCAAGAAGCTCGTTCATCATGTTGACTACAAATTCAATTTTTTCCTTGGTGTGCTTGAAAATCGCATCGGTAAGCTCGTTGTTGAAATATATGTAGAGCGACATAAGGTTTTTTGAAATTTCTCCGCCTTTTTCCATGTCCAGCGAAACCTGAAGCTCTGTTATTATTGCCTGAGCCTTCTGGACCAGCTTCGTGAAATTTTCAATGTCGCCGGGCTTGAGCTTTCCTTCTGAATCCATCAGCGCAAGCGCGGAATTTAGTTTTTTCACTGCGGCTTCGTAAAGAAGAACAACAAGTTTTCCCTGGCTGGCTGTTGTAACGTTCGCTTTTTGATATGCTGAATATGCCTGGTTGAATGCCATAAATTTTGCCTCCCTGGAAAATTCCAGTTAATCTCTTTCATTTTCGGAAGATGAAAAAAAAACTTTATTAAAAAACTGAAATTTATCGACAATTTGCTCAATAGTTCGTATATTAAAGGAAGATATTTTTATTTTTACAGGAATTTTTGATGAGCAAAGACAACGGTTCAAAAAAAGATGATATGAATGATTTTGATCCTTTCAGCTTTTTTAAGCTTGAAGGACCGGAAGATGACAAAAATAAGAAAAAAAGAAATAAAAAGCCGCGGAGAAATTTTTCGTTTCTAGGATTTCTCCTGATTTTGCTTGTGGGACTTACAATTCTTCAGCTGAATTTGCCGGGAAAATTTTCTGTTTCAGAAATTGATTTTTCAAAATTCCGGGAAATGGTGATTGACGGCCAGATTGTTGAAGTTGAAATCGGCGAAAATTATTATCTTGGCTACGGTCCGAAAATTATTCTTCCGGCGGAAAACAATGAAAAGGAAGAAAAAGGCTTCCGAGTTTTTGCGAAAGAAGTTGCGTCGCGTGAAACCCGCCAGGTTTACAAGGCGAGCGGCTATCCGCTTTCAAAATTTATTGAGCTTCTTGATGAAAAGCAGGTTACGTATAAATTTGCTACAAAACAGAACAATGCGTTTGTTTCCATGTTGATTTCACTTGCGGGGCCGATTCTTTTCTTTGTTGTAATCTGGTTTATTCTTTTTAGGAAAATGGGCGGAAATTCCGGCGGAATGGGAAGCATTTTCGGCGCGGGCGGCTCAAGGGCGAAGGCTGTAGAAGAAGGAAAGGTAAAAACTCGTTTTGCGGATGTTGCTGGTGTTGATGAGGCGAAAGAGGAGCTTGTTGAAGTTGTTGATTTTCTGAAGTCTCCGAAAAAATACACTGATATCGGCGGTAAAATTCCGAAGGGAGTTTTGCTTGTGGGACCTCCGGGAACTGGAAAAACCATGCTTGCCCGGGCTGTTGCCGGCGAGGCTGGGGTTCCGTTCTTCAGCATTTCGGGTTCGGATTTTGTTGAAATGTTTGTAGGCGTTGGAGCAAGCCGTGTCCGTGATCTTTTTAAGCAGGCTCGTGAAAAAGCTCCTTGCATTATTTTTATAGATGAAATCGATGCGCTCGGAAAGAGCCGTGTGAATGGCTTTGGCGGCGGAAACGATGAGCGCGAGCAGACTTTGAACCAGCTTCTGGTTGAAATGGACGGCTTTGAAAATGAAAAGGGACTGATTGTTCTTGCGGCTACAAACCGTGCGGACATTCTTGATCCGGCGTTGCTGCGTCCTGGCCGTTTTGACCGTCAGGTTCCTGTTGAACGCCCGGATGTTGAAGGACGCGAGGCAATTCTTAGAATTCATGCAAAGCATGTAAAAATTGCGGATGACGTTGATTTTGTTTCAATTGCCCACGGAACAAGCGGTTTTGCCGGCGCGGATCTTGCGAACGTTGTGAACGAGGCGGCGCTTCTTGCTGTAAGAAATGGTCATAAGCTTGTAACAATGGATGACTTCAATGATGCGATTGATAAAGTCAGCATCGGCTTGAAAAAGAAAACAAAGAAGGACAAGGAAAAACAGCTCCGTCTTACTTCTGTTCATGAAACAGGACACGCTCTTGTTGGAGCGTTCACGCCGGATTATCCGCCGGTTAATAAGATTACAGTTGTTCCGCGTTCCAATGGTGTTGGCGGCTTTACTCAGTACCGCGACAAGGAAGAAAAATTCGCGCTTACCCGCAAGGATATGCTGAACGAAGTTGACACACTGCTTGGCGGCCGTGCGGCAGAACAGATAATTCTTGGTGATATTTCTACGGGCGCTTCCAACGATATTGCCCGCGCAACAGATATTCTGAAGCAGATGATTGTTGACTACGGAATGAGCGACAAATTCAGAAATATGACTCTTGGAAAAGGTGTTCTTGGAAACCGCGGCGGAGATCCTAATCTTGTGCGTGAATTCAGCGAGGAAACTCAGAACTACATTGACAATGAAATTGCAAAGCTCATGGAAGAACGCTACGAATATGTTTTAAAGCTTCTTGAAGACCACAAGGATTTGCTTGAATATATTTCCGAGCGTCTTAGGGAAAAAGAAACTATGGACGGCAAGGAATTTTATGATATTGTGAATGGCGCGAAGCATTGCGATGAACTTGCGGCTCCGCTTACTTGACCGCGTTATTTACTTATAATAAAATAAAGTTTATGAAAAAATACGCAAAATTCATAGCCGCCGGTGTTATTTCTCTTGTTTTTGCGGCGGCGCTTTCTGCGCAGGCGATTACAACTGCGAGCGCATATTTTAAAACCGTTTCTGAGTTCTATGCGACTTTGAAAGATTATGAGGCTGATTTTGATATTCGTGCGGACAAGCGCGATATGTCTGGAAAAGTTTCTTATAAAAAACCGAATCTCCTGCGAATGGATTTTTCTTCGCCGGAAAACCAGGTGATTGTTTTCAATGGCGATATGCTGACAGTTTATCTTCCGGAAGAAGCGGCTGTTCTTCAGCAGTCGGTGAAGTCTGAAGGTTCTGGAAATGCGGCGAATCTGAACACAGCGCAGGGGCTTTCTCTTTTAAGCCGTTATTATGTTGTTGCGTATGAAGTTGGCCAGGACCCGCTTCCTTTGGAGGAGGGCTCTTCTGAAAAAGTTGTGAAGCTTATTCTTTCAAGAAGAAATTCCGCCGAGGCATTCCGTTACATAAAGCTTGCAATTAATGCGGAAACAAAATTAATCAGGCGGGTTGAAGCCGTTACTTCTCATGGTGAAAGTTTTATTTTCAATTTTACAGGGTATAAGCTGAATTCAGATCTTTCGGACCAGCGGTTTATCTATGATCCTCCGTCATCAGCAAATAATTACAACAACTTTTTGTTTTCGGAGTAGAATCTGATGGAAAGTTACGGTGAAATTTTAAAGAAGGCTCGGGAAGCGAAAAATTTTGACAGAGAAACTGCTGCCCGCGAAACATCAATTGCTTATCCATATATTGTAGGACTCGAAGAGGAGGATGACAGCGCATTTCCGGGCGAAGCTTATATGCTTGGGTTCATGCGCAACTATGCGGAATATCTTGGCGTGAATCCGGAAACTGTTCTGACTTTGTATAAAAACAAAAAGCTTCAGGAGTCGCCTGTTCCGGAAAATCTTTATGTTCATGAAAAGCCTTCTTATTTTTGGCCTCGTGCGGAATCGGACTTCTTGTAGTTGCAATTTTTGCCGTTCTTTTCATTTTTATAATGAAGAAAAAAAATGCAGTGACCGGAGATGTTGTTCTTGACAAGGAAAATACTTCACATAAATACGAGCTTACGGACAAGGCGCTTTCAACCCGGCTTTACAAGGGCGACCAGATAATTTTTCCGGGCGCTGAAGGTGAGGTTGTTCTTACGGTCAGCGATACGCTTTCTCAGTTCGGTCTGCAGTGTCCTGTGGGAACTTTGTATACGGATTTGGCGGAAGAATCTGAGCTTGATATAGACGGCGATTCAAATACTGATTTGATTGTGTATGTTTCGGATATTTCTTCAACAAATGAAGCCCGTGGTGCTGAAGTTAGAATTGTGAAGCGCGGTGAAGGTGCCTATATTGCCGCGGTCAGCCAGGATGAAATTCCGCTCGCAACAGAAGTTGAGGCAAAATATAAACAGACTGTTATTCTTGAAGACAACCGCGCTTATCCGTTCACGATTAATGCAAGTTTCCGTGGTGCTTGTGAATTCCGCTATAAAATTGACCGGCGCAGCGCAATTGAAGCTTATTTTACAAGCGGCGAAATTGCGACTATCACAGCGAACAACGGAGTCCGCCTTTGGATGTCTAATTGCAATACTGTTAAATTTGGAATTGTGGCAGATTCAAGAACCTACGATTTGGAAATCGGAAAAGCCGGGCAGGTTCTGGCGGAAGATATAAAATGGATAAAAGACACAGACGGAAAGTATAAACTGGTGGTAATTGAACTTGACTAAATTTTTTATCGATCAGCACGGATGTGCAAAAAATCAGGTTGACGGCGAGCTTATAATCAGCCGGATGCTGAATCTTGGAATGACGCAGACTTTCGACGCGGCTGAGGCTGATTTTATAATTGTGAATTCATGCGGATTTATTGAGTCTGCAAAAAAAGAATCGCTGGATGCTGTTTATTCAGCAAAAAATCAATATCCGAATGCAAAAATTCTTTTGACCGGCTGTCTTGCCGAGCGTTATGCGAATGCCTTGAAAGACCAGCTGCCGGAAGCCGACGCAATTTTTGGAAATGGAAATCTTGATAAAATTGATGAAACTGTAAAATCCATGCTGAAAGGCGAACGTCCGGTTGAAACTTACAGCCAGGAAGGCGTTTGTGTAGGCGAGCGGCGTGTTTTGCTTTCTTATCATGGAAGCGCATTTGTGAAAATTACGGAAGGCTGCTCAAACCATTGTTCTTTTTGCGCAATTCCGATTATTCGCGGTGAGCTCAGAAGCCGGCCGGCGCAAAGCATAATCAACGAAATAAAAGATTTGTATTCCCGCGGAGTTGTTGAATTCAACCTTATCGGGCAGGATCTTGCCGCTTACGGAACTGGTGAAAACGACAATGTTTTTGGTTCCGGCCGCATGCCTTTGCCAGTTTGGAAAGACGGAAAAAATATTGGAACAGATTCAAAGTCTGGTTTGGCAAAACTTCTTGAAATGATTTCAGCTTTGCCGGGAAAATTTATTGTCAGGCCGCTTTATATTCATCCGGATCATTTCAACCGGGATATTCTTCCTGTTATGCAAAAAGATAAACGTCTTCTTCCGTATTTTGACATTCCTTTTCAAAGCGGAAGTGAAAAGATTATTCACAAAATGAACCGGAAAGGCAGTTCGGAAGAATACTTGCGCTTGGCGTCTGATATTCGTGCCGCGCTTCCAAATGCGGCTTTGCGCACAACTTTTCTGACTGGTTTTCCGGGTGAAACTGATGACGAAGCCGCTGAAACTGTGGATTTTCTGCAAAAACTGGAAAGCGACTGGTCTGGCTGTTTTCCGTACAGCCGCGAAGAGGACACGCCTGCATATTCGATGAAAAGCCGCGTAAAGGCAAAAGTTGCAAAGTCCAGGGCGGATCAGCTTGTTTCTGTTCAGGCGGAAATTACAAAACGCCATCTTGCTGCTAAAGTCGGCAAGGAATTTGATGTTCTTATTGAAGAAATTGTTGAAGGCGATGAAGGTCTTGCGATTGGAAGAGCGTGGTTTCAGGCTCCGGAAGTGGACGGCTCTGTTGTTGTTCGCTATGAAAAAGAATTTGGAAATCAAGGAGCTCTGGTAAAAACTGGCCGTTTTGTGAAAGTCCGGGTTGAAGCTAGCAGCGATGTTGATCTTGACGCTGTTTTGATTGGCGATTCTGCTCTTAACTCCGAGAATTCAGTTTCTTTTGATAACAGTGGAAAAATTCTCTACGCAACAGAAATTCAGGATGAAAAATAAATTTCTTTGGAGCGAAAATGGCATTTGAATATCTTGAGTCGCTGAATCCGGAGCAAACGGAAGCCGTTGTGCATTCTGGCTCGCCGCTTTTGATTCTTGCCGGCGCAGGTTCTGGAAAAACCCGTGTAATCACAACAAAAATCGCATATTTGATTCAGCACGAAAATGTTCAGCCGTGGTCGATTCTTGCGGTTACTTTTACAAAAAAAGCCGCAAACGAAATGAAGGAGCGCGCCGTAAAGCTGGAGCCGCTCGCCGAACAGGCGCAGATAAAAACATTTCATTCATTCGGAGCGTGGTTTTTGCGCCGTTATGCTGAAGAAGCCGGACTGGATCCAAATTTTACAGTTTACGACGATGATGATTCTGCCGCTCTGCTGATGAAAGCTGTTCCGGGAATGACAAAAAAGCAGGCGAATCTTGCGGCTCATAAAATTTCACTTTGCAAAGATTACTGCCTTTCGCCTGACGATAATCTTTCTGAATTCGATACTGATGGAAAACTCGCGGAAATTTATTCAGCTTACCAGAATCGTCTTCGGGCAACTGGAAACGCAGATTTCGGTGATTTGATAATGCGTCCGGTGCAAATTATAAATCAAAATGAAACAATAAAAAATCAGCTCAGGCACAGATTCCGCGTTGTTATGGTCGATGAGTATCAGGATTCAAATGTTGCGCAGTTCAAGCTTTTGCAGGCGTTGAGCGGCGTTGAGGAAAATTCCGGAACTTATGTCTGCGTTGTCGGCGATGACGACCAGTCGATTTATAAATTCCGTGGCGCTGAAGTCCAGAATATTCTTCAGTTTCCGAATATTTTTCCGGGCACAAAAATTATCAGGCTGGAAAGAAATTACCGCTCAACAGGAAAAATTCTTGCGGCGGCGGATGCGGTTGTTTCAAACAACACTGACCGATTGGGAAAAACACTTGTTGCCGCCCGAGGCGAAGGTTCTGAGCCTGTTCTTGTTTTTCTTGAAAACCAAGACAAAGAGGCGGCTTTCTGCGCGCAGCTTATTCAGAAAGCTGTTGAAACTCAAAATGCGCATTACAGCGATTTTGCCGTGCTTTACAGAACGAACGCGCAGTCTCTTGTGCTTGAAACCGAATTTCTTCACAGAAAAATTCCTTACGCTGTTGTCGGCTCGTTGAAATTTTATGAGCGTGAAGAGATAAAAGATGCGCTGGGCTATCTTTCGCTTCTTGTGAATCCGCGAGACGAGCTTGCGTTTGCCCGCGTTGTGAACAAACCTGTGCGCGGCATTGGCGAAAAATCCCAGGAAAAAATAGTTTCCTACGCATATTCTTCTGCTGGAACTTTGATTGAAAATTTGAATCTTCTGGACTCGGCGGAAAACTGCGCTGAAAATTTGCCGAAAAAAGCGAAGGAAGGGCTGAAGGATTTTTGCCTCATTATGAAAAATCTTCAGTCTGAGCTTGATGAAAAATCAAAAGAAATCCCGGAAGAAATTCAGTTGGATTCGCTGGCGGAAGCTGCAATTTCTTCGTCTTCGGATTCAAAACCAAAAAATGAAGAAAAAGATTTTGAGCGGCTTTCTGTTTTTATTCAGCGTGTGATAGAAGATTCAGGACTTGACGAATATCACAAAAGCCAGGATGAAATTGACGGAACTAGCCGGATTCAGAACCTGCAGGAACTTGTGAACAGCGCGATTTCTTATCCTTTTTCAAGGCGCGGCCTGTTGGATTTTCTTGATTCAATCGAGCTGGACAGAACGCTTGCGGAACAGTCTGATGATTCTGCAGACGCTGTGACTTTGATTACTTTGCATAACACAAAGGGGCTTGAATTCAACCGGGTTATAATAACTGGCCTTGAAAATGGAATTTTTCCGCGGGAAGAAAAAGTCGGGGAAGAGCTTGAAGAGGAGCGTCGCCTTTTCTACGTTGGAATTACGCGGGCGAAAAACGAGCTTTATATCACAAGCTGCGCAATGCGTCGCCTTTACGGCCGGATTCAGCCAATGATGCCGAGCAGATTTCTTTTTGAGGCTGGAAATGTTTTTAAAGTCATGGGAAGAATTCCGCTTTCTTATTCAAATGCGAATTCCTCTGGTGAAGATTCCGGGCTTTCACCAAAAGCAGAGCTTCTTGAAAAATGGAAAAAAGGCGTGCGGCTTTACAACGATGACTACGGCTACGGGCAGATTGTAAAAAGCGATGCAGATTCCGGCGAAGTTGTAATTGAAGTTCAGTTTGAAAACGGCGAACGGAAAAAATTCATGCCGGAATATCAGGGCAGAAAACTGGACATAATAAAAGACTGAAATTTTTAATTTTTTTTGAAAATTTCCGATTTCGTGTTAAACTAAAAATATGGAATATTCAGAAGAATGGTTAAACAGTGTTTATAGCGATGGTTCAAAATATTTTGTAAGCAATCCGTGTCCTAAAAAAGGTGAAAAAGTAAAAATTTCTCTTCGGATTCAGGAAAATTCGCCTGCGCGGAACATATTTTTTTGCGGCAAGAAGAATGGCGTGGGCCGCGATGTAAAAATGTTTCCTGCTGAAACAAAAAATGGTCTTGTCCGCTATGAAGGCGAAATTGAAATTTGGGAAGATGAGTATTCATATTATTTTATAATTGCAACAGAAAACAAGATTTATTACTACACGCAGGACGGCATAAAAACTTTTATTCCAGATGAAGGCAGAAATTTCAGGATTCTTACTGATTATGAACAGCCTGAATGGGTGAAAAACGCGGTTTTCTACCAGATTTTTCCAGAACGTTTTTGCAATGGAAATCCAGAAATAAGTGTGAAAGACAACGAATATCAGTTTGAAGGACATCCTTCGATTCAGGTGAAGGATTGGAACCAGGTTCCGGAGGATTATTCGAAAGTATTCTGTCTTGATTTTTACGGCGGTGATCTTATCGGTGTAAGGCAGAAAATTCCATATTTGAAAAAACTTGGAGTTACGGCTGTTTACTTGAACCCGATTTTCTATGCGGCGACTGTGCATAAATACGACTGCCTGGATTATTTTCATGTTGATCCGCATTTTGGCGGCGACAAGGCTTTGGAAGAGCTGATTTCTGAGCTTCATAAAAACGGAATGAAAATCATTCTGGATGTTTCAATAAATCATACAGGAACTGCGAACCGCTGGTTCAACAAGGAAGGCGTATTTTTCCCGAAATCTGAAGGAGCCTACAACAATCCAGATTCTGAAGAGCGCGGATATTATTTTTTCAATAAAGACAACAGCTACAAATGCTGGTTTGATGTTCCTTCGCTTCCAACGTTGAACTATCAGAGCCAGAAACTGCGAAACCGGCTTTACCGGGACGAAGATTCTGTTGTAAAAAAATGGCTCAAGAAACCGTACGGAATTGACGGATGGCGTTTTGATGTTGCGGATACAATGGCAAGAAATGATAAAATTCAGCTGCACCATGAAGTCTGGCCAGAAATTCGGAAAAGCATAAAAGAAGAAAATCCAGAGGCATATATTCTTGCGGAAGACTGGACGGACTGCGCTTCTTTTTTAAACGGAAATGAATGGGACAGCCCGATGAACTATTATATTTCCTGCAGGGCAATCCGAGGATTTTACGGGCAGGTGGATTTTCACAATTCCCACGTTCCTGAACTGAATTGTGTTCATTTCCGATGGACGGCAAAGGATTTTTCAAATTGTGTCACAAAATATCTTTCGCGGCTTCCGTTTGTGATTCAGCAGAATTTGTTCAATCTTCTTGACAGCCATGATATTTCGCGCTTTCACAACGATAAGAATATGAAGCCGGATTTTGTGCGCGGCGCAGTTATCTTGATTTTCACTTTGCCGGGCTGCACGAATGTTTATTATGGCGACGAGGCTGAAATTGATGGAATCATAGAAACAGTTGAAGGCTGCCGTTATCCTATGCCATGGAACAAGGATATCGAAAATCTTTCTTCCTATAAATTGTATTCCGCTTTGTGCCGCATAAAAACTTCTTCAGAAGCGTTCAAGGACGGAGGTTTCAAGGTTGTGAGCGACAGCGATTATGTTTTTGCCTACGCGCGTTTCACTTCTGAGGAATTGTGGTTCACGGTTGTTTCCAGCGACGAGAAAGAAAGAATTGTTGAGATTCCTCTTGGAATTTTCGGGAAAAATTTTGCTGAAAAGCAGGTTCCTGAAACAGATGCGCTTGGAGTAAAAATCGAGTGTTCAGTGGAAAATGGAAATCTTTCGCTGAGAGTTCCAGCCGGGAAAGCATTTTTGATTAAAATGTAGCCCGCAATTTTGTTGTATAAGCGGCATTTTTTTTTTATAATAACTGTATGAGTACTCACAAACAAATTGACGAGGAGACATTGAGCAATCTCCTTTACCTTTCGCGGCTTTCTCCGGAAAGCACAAATTTGGAAACCTTGAAAAAGCAGGTTGATGAAATTGTAGGCTATTTTGATATTCTTTCAAAATACGACGACAGCGAAAATCCGTATGACGCATATCCTTCAACTGACGCGGAAAAACTCCGCGATGATAATGTTGTGCCAGGACTTGATATTTCCGATGTTAAAAAAATTACTGATGAATTTATGGATGGATATTTCCAGGTTCCAAAAGTTCTTGGCGAAGGCGCTTAAAATTCTAATATTTAACTTGCTGAATTAAATTGGGAAAAATTTATGTTGTATACAATCAAAGAAACTATTGAAGCATTGAAATCAGGAAAAAAAACAAGCGTCGGTCTTGTGAATGAGGCTGTTGAAACTTTTGAGAAAGACAAGGCTTCTGAAAAACCGCTGAATGCTTTTCTGGAAATTTACGGCGATGCGCTGCAGAAGGCAGAGGAAGCGGACAAAGAAATTGAAAATGCAAAGAATGAAGGAAACCTGGACGAGCTTTTTGAAAAGAAACCTCTCCTTGGAATTCCTTTTGCAAATAAAGACAATATCAGTTCAAAAGGCCACAAGCTTACTTGCGGCTCGAAAATTCTTCAGGGATATACAGCTCCTTACAATGCGACTGTTGTTGCCCGCCTTGAATCTGCGGGCGCAATTCCGCTTGGCCGGTGCAACCAGGATGAATTTGCGATGGGTTCTTCAACGGAATATTCTTCTTACGGGGCAACTAGAAATCCTGTGAACCGTGAATATGTTTCTGGAGGCTCTTCCGGCGGTTCAGCGGCTGCAGTCAGCGCAAACCAGGCTCTTTTTTCACTTGGAACGGAAACTGGCGGTTCAGTACGTCTTCCTGCATCTTACTGCGGAATTTACGGCTTGAAGCCAACTTACGGAGTTCTTTCACGCTGGGGCGTTGTTGCATACGGTTCTTCGCTTGACCAGGTTGGGATTATGGGGCATACGCCTTCGGATATTGCGCTTCCTTTGTCTGTTATGGCTGGCGAGGATTTTTATGACGATACTTCTGCAAATCTTCCGGAAACTGAAAAACTGAAGAATCTTGAGCCTTATGGAAATATGGATTCCCTGAAAGTTGCGATTCCGCGGCAGTTCCTTGAAACAAAGGGACTTGATTCAGATGTTAAGGCGGTTTTTGATGAAACAAGAAAATGGTTTGAGTCAAAAGGCGCAAAAATTGAAGAAGTTGATCTGCCGGTTCTTGATGCCTCGATTGCAAGCTACTATGTGATTGCGCTTTCTGAAGCAGCCTCGAATTTGAGCCGTTTTGACGGAATTCGCTACGGCGCGCGCGTTGACAATGGCCACGGTTATGACGAGCTTTTTGTTGATACGCGTTCAAACGGTTTCGGACCGGAAGTGAAACGCCGTATTGTTATTGGAAACTATGTTCTTTCAGAGCAGTTTTCAGGCGACACTTACAAAAAGGGAATGACTGTCCGCGCTAGAATTCAGCGTGAAATGGCGAAACTTTTTGAAAGCTACGACATTGTTCTTTGTCCTACTTGTCCTACGCCGGCATTCAAACTTGGCCAGAAAGTTGATAATCCTCTTGAAATGTATTTGAGCGATATGTATACAGTTTTTGTGAATCTTGCGCGTATTCCTTCAATAAATGTTCCTGCTGGAAAAGCCAAAAGCACAGAAAATATGCCGATTGGAATGCAGTTCGCCGGTCCGATGTTCAGCGAGGCGAAGCTGCTTCAGATTGCGCAGGTTTGGGAAAATGACCATTCTGGCTGCGGAATTCAATTGAAATAATCAGGACTGGAGAAAAATATGGCTATTGATAAATGGGAAATTGTAATCGGATGTGAAATCCATACTCAGCTTCTTACTAAGACAAAGGCGTTTTGCGCTTGTGAAAACCGTTACGGTGGAATGCCGGATACTCGTGTTTGTCCAGTCTGCCTTGGTCTTCCTGGAGCGATGCCGCGTATTTCAAAGGGGTATGTTGAGCTTGGCGCGGTTGCCGGCCTTGCATTGAATTGTGACATTGCTCGTTTTACAAAGTTTGACAGAAAGCATTATTTTTATCCTGACTTGGCGAAAGGCTATCAGATTACTCAGTATGATTTGCCGCTCTGCACAGACGGATTTGTTGATCTTCCGTTGATTCATTATCCAAAGGACGAGCAGCCTGGCGGAGAAAAGTTCCGCCCGAAGAATTTTATTGATGAAGACTGCATTGTTGACAATAAATACCGCCGTGTACGCATTGAGCGCATTCACCTTGAAGAGGATGTTGGAAAGTCGCTTCACTTGAAAGGAAATCATTCTTACATTGACTACAACCGTTGCGGAACTCCGCTCATTGAAATTGTAACAAAACCTGATATGACAAGCCCTGAGGAAGCTGCATTGTTTATGCAGACTGTTCAGGAAATCCTTCGCTATGTAAAAGTAACAAAAGGTAATCTTGAAGAAGGAAATATGCGCTGCGACGCGAATATAAATCTCAATGTCTGGGAAGATGGAAAGCTTTATCACACGCCGATTTCTGAAATTAAGAACTTGAACTCATTCAAATCAATCCGCGAGGCTTGTGCTTACGAGGCGCAGCGTCAGCTGAAGGAATTTGTGGAAGACCGCCAGGAATTTAATCCGGGATTCAAAAACACAATGAACTGGGATGAAGAAAAAGGCGTTACCCAGGTTATGCGAACAAAAAATTCCTTTGTTGATTACCGTTTTACCACTGAGCCGGATATCAAGCCTTTTTCAGTTGAAACGGAACTTGTTGAAAAAGCCAGCGAGCAGGTTGGCGAGCTTCCAGAACAGAAAAGAGTTCGTTTTCAGGAAGAATTTGGGCTTACTCAGTTTGATTCTGAAGTTCTTACAAGTTCGCGGGATCTTTCCTTGTGGTTTGAAGAAGCTGCCGATGCCTCGAAAAGTCCTAAACGGGTTGCAAATCTTATAATTGCTGAGCTGCTTGCTGTTTTGAATGAAAACAAGCAGACTATAAATGATGTGAAAATCACTCCGAAGCATATAGCTGAGCTTGCGGATTCGCTTGAGGAAAAGAAAATTACTTCAAAGCAGGGAAAAGATGTTTTTGCAGAAATGCTTGCAACAAACAAACTTCCTTCTTTGATTATAAAAGAAAAAGGCATGGAAGTAGTCAGCGACGCCGGTGCGATTGAAGCGATTGTTGACAAAGTGCTTTCCGCAAATCCAAAGGCAATTGAGGATTTCAAGAAGGGAAAGACAAATGTAGTTGGCTGGCTCATGGGGCAGGTTATGAAAGAATCTCATGGCAAGGCGAATCCGGGGCAGGCTACAAAAATGATAAATGAAAAGCTCTCAAAACTTTGATTTTGTGAATATTTTTCAAATGGAAACAGAATGTCAGGTATAGATTTTTTGGCTTCAGAAATTTTTTCAAGGTTCGGCTCTGTAAAGCGTGCGAAAAAATGCTTTTTGTACACGGCAAAAGGCATCCGGCTTGTTGATATGTTCCAGGAAAATGGTCGCGCGATTCTTGGCTGGGAGGGCGGCTCTGCATTTACAATGCTGAAAAATGCGCTTTCCCGCGGAATTGCCGGAAGTTTTGAAACTGATTTTCCGTACAGGACAAAAAAAGCTGTTCAGGCGTTGTTTTCGTCAGAGCGTGAAATTTTTATTTATTATTCAAAAGAAGAAGCGTTGAAGGCTTCGCTTGCAATTTCTCCGGCTGGAACAAATTTCTTCCGGCCGTGGAATTCTGCGGAAATCAGCTGGTCTGAAATTGATTCAATTGTTTTTGCGCCGCCGCTTCCGTGGGCAGAGCCTTTGTTTTTTGTTGCTGCAAAACCTGCTTGCGTAAAGGCCGCTTTTGA
>SAMEA104315436__coassemble_1427_pt1 | contig 14477 bp, 11 predicted proteins | sample SAMEA104315436__metabat2_high_PE_011 | metagenome-assembled genome bin SAMEA104315436 (sample SAMEA104315436) | gut metagenome | biome: Monkey gut; feature: monkey-associated habitat; material: faeces | place: China | collected 2013 | reverse complement strand
GTGGCTTAGCGGAGGACTAAATCCGCAAAATATAAGCGGTCTGATAAAAAACTTTCATCCGGAGCTGATTGATGTAAACAGCGGAGTTGAATCAATGCCCGGCAAAAAAGATTATTCCAAACTTGAGCAATTTTTTTCAGCAGTTGAATCAGCTACTGCTTCATCTGCTTTACAGGAGCAAAAATGACAGAATCAGATAAAGGTTTTTTCGGAAAATTCGGCGGACGCTATGTTGCAGAAATTCTTCGCCGTCCAATTGAAGAGCTAGAAGAGGCATTCCACAAATGTATTCACGACCCGGAATTTTTAAATGAACTTGAAGAAATCCGCTCAGATTTCATCGGCCGTCCTACGCCGCTTTACTATGCAAAAAGGCTTTCAGAACAGCTTGGCGGCGCGCAGATTTATGTAAAGCTTGAAGGGCTTGCAAATACTGGCGCGCATAAAATCAACAACGCAATCGGTCAGGCACTAGTGGCAAAAAGAATGGGCAAAACCCGGATAATTGCAGAAACAGGCGCCGGCCAGCACGGAGTTGCAACCGCAGCCGCATGCGCAAAGCTCGGCTTGAAATGCCGCGTATACATGGGCGAAGTTGATGTCCGCCGACAGCAGCCAAACGTTTCAACAATGGAAATGTACGGGGCAGAAGTTGTTCCTGTTACAACAGGCTCCAGAATTCTGAAAGACGCAATCAACGAAGCAATGCGCGACTGGGCTTCAAATTTCAGCGACACGCACTATCTCATCGGTTCTGCGCTCGGTCCTTCGCCATTCCCGGATATGGTCCGTGAATTTCAGGCTGTGATTGGCCGCGAAACAAAAATGCAAATGTCTGAACGCGGAAAAAAAATCGACGCAATGGTTGCCTGCGTAGGTGGAGGTTCAAATTCAATCGGATTTTTTGAGCCTTTCATAAACGAAAAAGAACCTTTGCTTTATGGCGCGGAAGCCGGCGGAATCGGACCAGGAAAGGGAAACAACGCAAGCCGAATGGTAGGAAATGACGCTGTTGATGGAATTATGCAAGGTTTCAAGACGCGTTTTCTTCAGGATGAAGATGGACAAGCCGGCCAGACACGCTCAATTTCTGCCGGACTTGACTACGTTGGAATCGGACCTCAGCTGGCTTACCTTGGAGAAACCGGCCGCATAAAATTTGAAGCCATAAAAGATGATGAAGCCCTGAACGCTGTTTCCGTTTTTGCAAAAACAGAAGGAATTCTTTTTGCAATGGAAAGCGCGCACGCAGGAGCATTGGCTCTAAAACTTGCTCCAAAAATGCGGAAAGACCAGAATATTGTGGTAAATATGTCTGGCCGCGGCGACAAAGACATTTTTATCACCTGCCCGGTATTCCGCCCGGAAGAATGGAAACAGTTCCTTCAGGCAGAACTAGAGCGATTGAACGCAGGAAAAGATATCCATTTCGCAGATTCAATGTCAAAAAAAGAAAACTAACACTTCACAGGAGCACATATTTATGAGCAATATTCTAATGTCACACCAAGTTGCAGGTTATCCAGATGACGAAACTTGCATAGCAGCCGGAGAAGCGCTTATTGCCGGCGGAGCGAAAATTCTTGAAGTCCAGCTTGCGTTCAGCGATCCAAGCGCGGATGGTGTCGCAATCCAGACGGCATGCTCATCCGTTCTTGCAAGAAAATACACTGTAAAACAAGGCTTGGCTTATATGGCAGAAATGCATCGCCGTCATCCGGAAATTCAAATTTTCATCATGACATACGCTTCTCTTGTATACCGTCCGGGTGTTGAAAATTTTGTAAAAATGGCGGCAGCCGCTGGAGTTTCAGGGCTTATCGTTCCTGACCTTCCATTTGACTGCGACGAAGGGCTTACCGCGGCCTGTAGAAAATACGGACTTCACAACATTCCTGTTGCCGCGCCTTCAATGACAGACGAACGCCTGAAAAAAATGACCAGCCAGAAATTTGAATACATTTACACAGCGCTAAGGGCAGGAATCACAGGAAGCAAAACTGTTGTAACCCAGGAAATGCTTGATTTCATTGATAAAACTTCTGCCGGCGGAGCAAAAATTCTTGGCGGCTTCGGAATTACCAGCGGCGAGCAGGCAAAGCTGATTGCGCCGCACGTCTACGCAATTGTCGCAGGCTCAGTTTTCGTGAATATCATCCGGGAAAACTACAATCCGAATTCACTTGAAGAATCAAGGCTTCTAATCCAGAAAAAAATCAAGGAAAAAGCTGAAGAGCTGTGCTGCTGAAAACGCTTTCAAATTGAGAAAAACTTTAGTTGATTTTACAAAAATCTATGGTAGAATCAACTAGAGGTAGCATGGAAAAATTTTCAATCTTCGCAGCAACCAAAAAAGTTCTCGAACCATTTCTTTCAACAGAAAAATTTAATTCAGCATTTGATATTTTTTATATAGAAAACGACGAAGAATTTCTTAAAAAAATGGAATCAATTATTCCGTCCATTATTGTTTTGGATGAGGATTTTCTTTTTAAATATCCGGACTTAACGAAAAGAATTCAAGAAAAAACACTTTTTTTAAATTCTCTCAATGACAAAGTTTCCCTAAGAGTTCCTGTAATCGGAATTATGAAAGAAATCAACATTGAAGTTCAGAAGAAATTCTATGAGCTCGGCGCTTTGGAATGTTATCCGGAAAGCACACCGTCTGAAAATCTTTTTGAAATTTTCTTGCATACGGTGAAGCACGTTTCCGAGGAAGAATCGCATATTTCACTTCTGCACGAACAGCAGAAAAACACAATCAAGCAGCTTGCAAGGCTCGACAAGACCGGCGTTTACAACAAACAGACTTTCTTGAACAAAACCCAGGAAATGCTTGCCGCAAATCCAGAAAACCAGTATTACCTTGTTCTTGTAAATCTTGACCGCTTCAAAGTTTTCAATGATTTGTTCGGTTTTTCAGCCGGCGACAAAATTCTTGAAAAAATCGGCGACCATCTGAACAGCACAATTTCACCATTTTCAACTTATGGCCATATTTATGCCGACCATTTTGTTGTATGCACGCCAGCAGTTTCCAACGAAATTCTTTTTATGATTCTGGGAAAAGTAGACGCATACGTAAAAACTCTTCATCCGAAATTTGATTTTATCTGCCGTTACGGAATCTATGTGATTACAAATCCGAAAACGGATGTTTCCCTTGCAATTGACCGGGCGGAACTTGCGCTGGCTTCAATAAAACAGAATTTCACGGAAAGATTCGCATTCTACAACGAATCGATGATTGAAAATCTGAAGGACGAACAGGAACTTATTACAGATATGGTTATCGGTCTGCAGAGAAATGAATTTACAGTTTACCTGCAGCCGCAATATGACTACACAACAGAATCTCTGGTTGGAGCGGAGGCTCTTGTGCGCTGGAACCACCCGGTAAAAGGACTTATTTCGCCGGCAATTTTCGTTCCTGTTTTTGAGCGCAACGGATTTATTACTCAGCTGGATTTATTCATCTGGGAAAAAACCTGCCAGCTTCTTCGTAAATGGAAGGACATGGGGCTGAATCCAATTCCGGTTTCAGTAAATATTTCCCGCCGGGACATTTACAACCAGAATTTGGTCGAAATTTTCAACGGGCTTCTAAAAAAATACAATCTTGCGCCGGAACTTCTTCGCCTGGAAATCACGGAATCTGCCTATATGGAAAATCCTACCCAGCTTATAAAAGTTGTTGAGGAGCTGCGCGACAACGGTTTCTGCCTTGAAATGGACGATTTTGGAAGCGGATATTCTTCACTTAACACTTTAAAAGAAGTCCCTGTAAATGTCTTGAAACTCGACATGAAATTCATTGCCTCCGACACAAAAGATTTGAAGGACGGCGAAAACAATTCAAAAGGCGGAAGCATTTTAAGTTCAGTCATAAGAATGGCAAACTGGCTGCATCTGCCTGTAATTGCTGAAGGAATTGAATCAAAAGAGCAGGCTGACTATTTGAAAAGCATCGGCTGTTTTTATATGCAGGGATATTATTTTGCCCGTCCGCTGCCAATTGAAAAATACGAGGAGCTTTTAACAAATCTTTCGCCTGCAAACCTTGAAAAAGATAAAAAAGATGCGGAGCTTGAAGCCGCAAAATTCCTGGACGCAACCAAAAATTCAACTCTGCTTTTCAATAATTTTATTGGCGGCGCTGCAATAATTGAATGGACCGGAGCAACTGTGGAAGCGCTCAGGATGAACGACCAGTTTTTTGAAGAAATTGGAACAACCCGCCACGATTTTACAGCCATTCAGAAAGATATTGTTTCAGGAATAGAAAAACATTGCCAGGAAACATTTTTTTCAACGCTGTACGAGGCAATGAATTCCAAAAAAAGCTGTTTCTGCGAAATTCAGCTGAAGCCTTTCTACAAAAACACACAGCCATTCTGGGTGCGCATTCACCTTCGGCACATCGGAAAAACTATAACAAGCAATATTTATTATCTTACGGTTGAAAACATTGATTTCCGAATGAAACTTCTTCAGCTTAAGACAAATTTTTCAGATCAGCTTTCGTCAATCATTGAAAATCTTCCGTGCGGAATTTTTTCTATTCTGTTTGATGAAAAAACTGAGCTTTCATACGCAAACAAAAATGTTGCAAGAATTCTTGAATACTCACAGAAAGATTTTGAAAAAATGCTGAAAGCGAATCCTTTTGATTCATTCCTAAAAGGCGAAAAAGATTTTATTCTGCAGTTAATACGAAATGTAAAATCCAATGAAAACAAGAATTTTGAAAAAGATGCTTCTGTTTTCTGCAAAAACGGAAATTTGAAAAATGTAAAATTTTACGGTGAAATTTCCAACCATGCGGACGGCTCAATTACTGCAAACATTTTGATGATAGATTTTTCCGGGCTAAAAAACTAGAACGGCGCAGGACAATAAAAATCCATCTGTTTTCCAGTTGAAGGATGAACGAAGCTTAAAAATTCCGCGTGAAGCATAAGGCGCTCGCCTTTTTCACAGCGGCCGTACAGCGTATCGCCAATTATCGGAACTCCAAAACCATGGGAATCCGCGGCGGCAAGCCTAAGCTGATGAGTTCTTCCGGTGCGGGGAACAAATTCAATTCTTGTGCACAAGCGTTTTTTTCCTTCTGGAGATGAATAAAATTCCTCGCCAAGCCAGTTCCATTCTGTAACTGCATTTTTTCCGTAAATTTCATCCCAAATCTGATGCGGGCGGTTTTCAAGGTCAACCCGAAAAAAAAGCTCCATTTTTCCATGCTTCGGAAATTTTTCCGGAAGCTTTCCATCAAGCAAGGCAACGTAACGTTTCTGAACTTTTTTTTCTTCAAACTGCCTGCACAAATTCCGGTGAGAATTTTCATTCAATGCGAGAACTAGAATTCCGCTGGTTTCCATGTCGAGCCTGTGAACGCTAGGCTGCTGAATGCAATCCGGGAAGAGCCTTTTCAGCCTGTTCACGATGCAATCCTGTTTTTCAGGGCCGCGACCGGGAACGCTTAAAACGCCGCTCTGTTTGTTCACAACAACAATGTCGCTGTCCTGGTACAAAATTTCAAGCCCAAGAATTTCCGGCAGAATCAAGCCGCAACGCTCATCGCAGGGAGCGTAGGATTTTCCGCATTCCCTGAATTTATTGCCCTTTCCGAAATAAACTTCCGCCAGACTTTTTATTTTCAGCTGATTTTTGAATGCAAAATCAAGAAGTTTTGGTGCGCAGCAATCGCCGGTTCCTGTTGGAGGAAGCTTTTTTCCGCAAATTTCAAGCAGGGAACGAATTTTTCCATCCGCACAATGAAATGAATAAAGCGCAAAAACATTCCGCAAGGATTCATCACACAAAGCAGAGCGTTTTTTTACAAGGATTTTTTCTTCTTCACGCTGATTTTCAAACCGTCCGTCAGACCGCCTGCGTTTTTCCTTGAAGAAATTAATTTTTTCAGTAAGCTGATGAATCAGCAAATCGTTTTTTTCAAGAGCTTTTTCTATTTTTTCAGCGGAAACAACCGGCTCCACAAAAATTCCAAAGCCGGCATTTTCCGTGCCGTTTATCCGTTTTGAAATTCCGCTTACCGTATTCAGAACAACAGAAGCGCCTTCCGAATTCCGGCAGACGGCAACGCCAATCATTATTCCCTGGCCGTTCCGCTCGCCGCTGATTTTTCCAGTCTGCTCAAGCTGCAAGATTCCATTTTCAATTGCGTCCACAATTTTGCAGCAAATTGAAAAAGCTTCTTCCTGCGGAAAAGGCGGAAACATTTTACAGTCCGCGGATTTCTACAGATCCGTCTTCCTTTCCAATGAAAGCAAGCGGCTTGTTTTTAGTAAAAAATCCAACTTCAACAACACCGGTAATATCATCGATGACATCTTCCATTTTCGCCGCATCAACAGGATTTTCCCAAAGGCAGTCAACAATTTGATTTCCGTTGTCAGTTATAACCGGTCCGCATTTTCTTACGCCTTCCCGGAGAAGAACTTTCGCGCTAAGTTTTTCCAGCGCTTTTTTTACAGGAACATAAGCTTCCGGAATAAATTCCACCGGAAGAGCAAATTTTGTTCCAAGAGTTTCCACCGCTTTTGAAGAATCTGCCACAATTACAAATTTTTTAGCATTGTATGCAACAATTTTTTCACGAAGAAGAGCCGCGCCGCCGCCTTTTATGCAGTTGTTTTCTGAATCAATTTCATCAGCGCCGTCAATCGCCAGGTCAAGCTCGCCGTCAATCAGCCTGTCTTTAAACGAATACACCGGAACATTCCAGTCAATGCAGGCATTTTCAGTTTGAAATGACGTTGCAACCGCTTTTATATTCTTCAAAGTGCCGTCCGCAATATATTCCGCAAGACGCTTTACCGCCGGCAAAGCAGTTGAGCCAGTTCCAAGCCCGATTTTCATTCCGCTGAAAACAAGACCTTTTTTTACAAGCGTTTCAACCGCCGTCCGCGCCGCAAGAATTTTCTGTTCACTCTGATTTAGACTCATAATCGACTCCTGTAAAATATTTAAACTGCCTGTAGCCTTGATATTTCAACATTGAATAGCCATTGCAAACTTTGCATCCAGCCGCCGCGGCAACTTTCATCACCGGAGTTACGACAGGATCATAAACAATATCAAACAAATTCTCAGTGCCCTTGAACTGATAAAACCAGATTGGATTATTTTCTTTGTTTGGCTCATCAGATGAATTCATTCCAACTTTTGTAGTCTGAATTATTATGTCGGAATAACGGTCAAGCACAGAAAGGCTCTCCGAATCCAACGGGGCATACTCAAAACCAAAATCTTCCGCCAGTGCTTTTGCATGGGAGAGCGTTCTATTGAAAATGCAGGCTTTTCCGCCCATCTGCTTTATTGCAAATGCAACCGCCCTGCTTGCACCGCCAGCACCGATGATTGCAACTTTCCTACGGTGGAGTTTTTTTACGCCAAGAAATTCTTCAAGAGCACGCTGAAAGCCGACCGCATCAGTATTATGGCCAACCCACTGGCTGAAATCTTTCACCAACGTATTGCAAGCGCCAATTTCACTCACTTCAATGCCAATTTCATCGGCAATTTCCATTGCATCACATTTGTACGGAACAGTAACAGCCATTCCTTTTATTCCAAGTTCTTCCGCAAATTCAAGGGATTCACCCATGGAAGTTGAAGCCATCGGAATAAAAACGTTGTTCATTTTATGCGCCTGATAGCCCTGGTTGTGAATCAAAGGGCTCGAAGTAACTTTCAGCGGATATCCGGTTACGGCAAAAAAACGAGTATGCTCATCAATTTCACGGAATCTGTACATTTCGTTCAAGGCGATTGGATCAATGTGGCCAATTTCAGCAGTATTTCCGCTAGTTTCAAGCGGTGAAGTATAAGTAAGATAAGAATTAAGCTTGGAAGCCAGAATTCTGCTTGGAACTCCAAGATTTCCCATGGCAACAAAAATATGCGGAAAGTCCGTAATTCCCGCAGCCTCATTGAAAAGCTGGGTAACATCGCTCAAAGTTTTCGGCATAAACGCAATTTTTGGAATTTCAAACTGAGTCCTTCTCATTTCCAGGCAGCGTTCACGCAGATTTTTTACAGGACCGTCAAACTTATGATAGCTCCGGATAATTTTTACTCCGAACGCCTGCGCTGAATCAATCAGCCCGGGAACATTGAAATCTTCCTCAAAATCAACATAAGCGAAATTTTTCGTGGGATTCTGGTCGGCATAAGCAAGCGCCCTTCCAAACAATGCCGTCCTTGAAAATTCACCGCTGTCATACAAGCCGCCATCTTCAACACGGCGTATTGTAAGAATGCAAGGAACACTTACCATAGAAGGAAAAGCCCGTACGTTCAGCCGCTCATCCTCATCAAGATAATCAACCCGAAGCTCCGCAATATCAATATGCTGGGCATATTTTTTCACAAGCTCCGCATCTTCCAAAAGCGTTTTTCCAGTAAGCGTCAAGCAAATCAGCGGTTTATTCATAATTCAAGTCCATCTATCTAACTGTTATTTTCTTCTGAATCTTATCAACAACATACAAACTCAAAACGGTATTACGCGGAACCGCATAAGGAATCGTAAGGCTTGCGCCAGTATGAAGGAAATTCACCAAAGTATAAGTATTTCCGTCTTCCGTTGTCGCATCAAGACGCATAGAAACAGGATAAGGATATTCCGTAAGCTCAGCATGGAAAATGCCATACATATTGCCTTCATATTCACCGGCAGGCAAAGCCATTTCCACAGACATTCTTGAATAATTCGGGATAAATTCTTCTTCAAATTCCTGCTGCGCCACAACATAGCCCGGCTTCTCACCGTTTTTCACATGATGTGAAGAAAAATCGAACACAAGCCGGCTTCTAGCAACAACAGCAAGAATATCGTTCACAGAAAGTCCGACAAGCTTAGGCACGCGCGTATTTTCATAGCTCGGACCGCGGCTTACAGTCAAATGAATTGTAACCGGCTCTGCAATATCAGTTCCCTCGGCAATATCCTGCGCAAGAATTGTTCCGGCATCAGACAAATCCGGCTTATACTCAGGCTCCGCAAGAACAATCAAAGGCTGCGCATGACCGGCAAACAAAGTCTGCAGATCCATCTTCAGCTGGTCAAAATTCTGGCCCACATAATTTCCAACATGATCAACAATTACACCGCGGCTCACAACAAGCGAAACCCGGCTGTAGCCCTTTACAATCGAACCGGCAGAAGGATTCTGTTCAAGAATTTTGCCCTTGTCGCCGGAAACTTCAGAATAGCGCAACGTAATTTTCGGATAAAGCTCTTTTTTCTGCATTTCAATCAAAGCGTCCGCGAGCTCCTTTCCGCAGACATCAGGAACCATAACTTCTTCCGGACCTTTTACATGAACAAAGAAAATCACACAGGAAAAGAACGCCAAAACAAGAACAGCGGCAATCACCGTCAGAATCAAAGATTTTCCGTTTGCCTGAAGACTTGCGAAATAATCGTTCAAGCCAACTTTTGAAGGCCTGAAATTCTTCACTTTTTTTCCGCCTTCCACAAGCTTTCCGCCGGCAGATTTTCCAGCAGTCTTAATTTTCTCAAAAATTTTATCTTTATCCATTTTTTTATTTTACCATTTTCGCTTATTATTTTAAAGTCAGAATTTAAAAGCATGAGGGGAAAAGCCTTTCCCCTCGCTCGGCCCTCCATTCCTCGCTACCCCATTCTTTCACAGCGTGTCCGGCTTCGCCTACGTATTTTATTCAAGAATTTTGCCAACAAAATCCTTCGCGCCGTTCAGAAACGACTTGTAGTTCATCGCGTTTTTTCCCTGCCGCTGAAGTTTTTCAACAGCGAAGAAACCTTTTCCGCATTTCACAATTATTCCCTTGTTTTTCTGAACGCCCAAAACTTTTCCAGCCGGCGCAGATTCTTCAGCGCAAAATTCGTTTTCTTCTTCCAAAGAAAGCAATTTCCCGGAAATTATTTTAAGCGGCAAATTATTTTCAGTCGTCCACGCAACAGGCTCAGGATTGTACGCCCTTACCTTGCAGTCGATTTTTTCCGCGTCTTCGCCCCAGTCAATTTTCGCGTCTTCTTTTTTTATAAAAGTTGTGTAGCTCGCTTCGCCCGCCTGAGGAATTCCTTCCGGAACAGCAGATTTTTCAGAAACGCCGCAAAGAATTTCCGCAATCATTTCGGCACCGCGCTCAGCGGCTCTTTCAAGCAGCGAACCGGCAGTTTCCGTTCCAGTCAATTCAACATTTTCCTGGACAAGAAGATTTCCTTCATCCATTTTCAAATCAAGTTTCTGCACAGAAAAAGCAGTTTCCTTGTCGCCGTTCAAAATCGCCGCGTTAATCGGCGCGCATCCACGGTATTTCGGCAGTGCCGACGGATGAAGATTTATTCCACCAAATTTAAAAAGTCCTAGAAATTTAGGTCCGAAAATATGTCCGTACGCGAAACTTACCAAAATATCAGCCTCAAGCCTTGAAACTTCTTCACGGGCAGCGGAATCAAGATGTTCCGGCGCAAAAACCGGAATTCCTAGCTCTTCCGCCGCCTGCGCAACAAAAGTCGGAACCAAAGCTTTGTGCCTGCCTTTTGAACTGGGCGGATTCGTAAGAACGCCGGCAATTTCATAGCCACAAAGTTTTTCTTTTTCTTTCAGGAGCCGCAATGTTTTTGCGGAAGCCTCTGGACTTCCCGCGTACAAGACTTTTAGCATTTTTTCCCCAAACTATTTATTTTTCGCGGCCAGCTTGGCTGCAATTTTTCTAGCTTTAGCTTCCCGCTCAATGTGTTTTTTTTCCGCGCGTTCCGCACGTTTCTTGAACTGACTCACAGTTTTTTCCGCAAATTCAGGATCACCGCGGTCAATGAACAAATATCCGTCAAGATGGTCATTTTCATGCTGAATAATTCTTGCCAAAAGTCCGTCCGCTTCAAGAGTAAAAGGTCTTCCTTTCTCATTAAAAGCCTGAACGGTAACTTTTGCCGGACGCTGAATATTTTCATAAACTCCAGGAATGCTCAGACAGCCTTCCTCGTAATCGCAAAGCTCCGCGCTTGTGCTTATAATCTGCGGATTTATAAAAACCCGGCGCACTTCATCATCAGCAATCACAACAAAAACGCGCTTGCTTATTCCTGCCTGAGGACCGGCAAGGCCAACTCCGTCGGCGCTTATCATCGCCTCGAACATTTCATTTATAAAAGCCCGGAATTCATCGTTTATTTCTTCCGGTTTTACAGGCTCTGCAACCTTACGTAAAATTTCTTCGCCTAACTTTGTAATTCTCATTCTATTCCTCTCCAATTCTGATTCTAGCCGCATGAGCATGAGCCGCGAGTCCTTCCGCATCTCCAAGGAATCCGGCGGCCAGCGCGCTTCTTTTCATTCCTTCGCTGCCTTTTTCCGCACGCAAAGTTGTAACTGTTTTCAGGAAAACCCGGACGCTCAAGCCGCCTGTAAAACGAGCAGAGCCGCTTGTTGGCAGAGTATGATTCAAGCCAGCCGAGTAATCGCCAAAAACTTCCGCCGCATAATCGCCTATGAACAAAGAGCCGAAATTATGCACAAGAGATTGAATTTTATCCCTTAGAGCGCCAGGTTTCATTGCAAGCTCAAGATGTTCCGGCGCCTTCAAATTCGCAAGTTCAGCGGCCTGCTCCAAATCATCGCAAATTATAATTCTTCCGCAATTATCAATGCTTTGGCGGGCAGTTTCCTTTGTGGAAAGTTTTTCCAGCTGCTTTTCAATTTCCGCGCTGACTTTTGCGGCAAATTCCTCGCTGTCTGTAGCAAGAACCGGCTGAGCCACAATATCGTGCTCGGCCTGCGCCAAAAGATCCGCCGCAACCCATTCAGGACTGGCGGAATTATCAGCAATCACAAAAACTTCTGTCGGACCGGCAACCATATCAATTCCGACTTTTCCGTAAACTTCTTTTTTTGCCGCGGCAACAAATTTATTTCCAGGACCGACAACAACATCAACTCCTGGAACTGATTCTGTTCCATACGCCATAGCAGCAATCGCCTGGGCGCCGCCGCAAGCATAGCATTTTTTTACACCGCAAATATAGGCCGCCGCCATAATTCCTTCATCGGCATACGGCTTTCCACCAACAAAAGGCTTTCCCGGCACGCCAAGCCCTTTGCTTTCAGCTTCCGCCCTGTTTTCAGGATGAACACGAGGAGGCGTGCACAGAATAATTTCCGTTACTCCAGCCGCAACAGCCGGCGTAACAGTCATAACAACAGTTGAAACAAGCGGGAATCTTCCAGCCGGAACATAAACGCCAGCTCGTTCCACCGGAATTGTTTTCTGCCCGGTGAACATTCCCGGCGCAAGCTCAACTTCAAAATCATCAAAAGAAGATTTCTGGCGCAACGCAAACTTCAAGGCAAGTTCGTGGGAATAACAGATTGCGTTGTAAACATCAGGATTTTCCTTTTCAAGTTTTTCCGCGGCAGCCTTTAATTCTTTTTCTTCTATAAGAAATGTTTCCGGAGCGGAAACGTCGAATTTCTGGCCGTATTTTTTCAAAGCTGAATCGCCATTTTTAGCGACATCTTCTATAATTTGATGAACAGTTTCGTTTGTTGTGCCAAAAGAGCGACCTTCAAGCCATTCTTCTTCAAGTTCGCCCGACTTGATTATTTTTATCATAAAAAAATCCTCTTACTTTTCCTTGTGACGCCTGTCCAGCTCATTGTAAACATCCTGCCACTCAACTCCTTCCTTGTACATAAGAACGCTTACAAAATACAGAAGATCTGCGGCTTCCCATACAACTTCATCTTTTCCGTCCGCCTCGCAAATTTCTTCAGCTTCTTCCTCAACTTTTTCCCGTACACGCTTGCTGTCAAGAGTTGCAGTGTAAGAGCCCGGCTTCGGATTCGCAAAACGTTCCGCAATTGTTCCATACAAACGTTCCAGCGTTGATTTTTCATCAGGCTCGGAAGAAAAGCAAGTCCAGCTTCCAGTATGGCAAGCGCCGCCGTTCGGTTTTACAAAAGCAAGAATTGTATCACGGTCGCAATCCGCACGGAGCTTCACCACATCAAGAAAATGCCCTGAAGTTTCGCCTTTTGTCCACAAAGCATTCCTGGAACGGCTGAAAAATGTTAGTTTTCCAGTTTCAAAAGTTTTTTCCAAGGCTTCCCGGTTTGAGTAGCCCATCATCAGGACTTCCCGGCTGCGTTCATCCTGCGCAATAACAGGAATCATTCCGGAAGTTTTTTCCCAGTCAAGGCAGCGCACAAAAGCATTTTTCAAGCTTACTTTGTTTGTGTACAACGCCATTCCAAGCTGAACATCACAGTGCATCCGCTCAAGAGTTTCAATTTCATCTTCTGAAGAAACGCCGCCGGCAACCACAACTCGGCAATTAACAGCGGAACGAAGCTCCTTCGCCATTTCAAGGTTTGTTCCCTGCATGCAGCCTTCTTTTTCAACACAAGTAAAAAGAAGCTCAGAGCAATATTTTTCCGCAAGTTTCGCGCCTTCAATCAACGGAACATCAATTGTTTCGGTCCAGCCTTTAACAGCGATTTTTCCGTTCAAGGCATCAACGCCGATAATTACACGCTGCTTTCCAACCGCCGCAACAAGTTCCTCCAGAAATTCTGTGTTCAGCACATCAGAATTGTTTTCAGGATTCTTTTTCCAGGCGCTTGAGCCGATTATAACTTTTTCAGCCCCAAGAGAAACCAATTCACGCGCCCGCTTTACAGAACGAACTCCGCCGCCGGTGCGAACATTTCCCTTTCGCAAAAGACTTTTCAGCAGCGGCGTATTAACTGTGTCGCCCTTAGGATTTGTGTTTCCCATCGCCGCATCAAGGTCGATAACAGCAACTTCACCATATTTATTAAATTCTTCTATAAGAGCGTCCGCATCATCGCGCTGCAGAACAAGCTCTTTTCCATTTTTCAACTGAACAACATGACCGCCTTTTAGGTCGATAGAACTGATTACCATAACAGAAAAAGTTTAACGAATTTCACAAGATTTAACAATCTAATGGCTTTATTTGTGTTTATTCAATTTCGTATGTCATCATAAGTCCCTTGCCTTTCACGTCGCATTCTTCCTTCTTGTAGTCAAATGAAATATGATGCTTTTCCAGATTTTTTCTAACGGAATCTGTGAATCTTATGTGTCCCGGAGTGCAGCAAGACTCCATCCGGCTGGCAACATTAACCGCGTCGCCCCAGATATCGTAAATAAATTTATTCAGCCCGATAACTCCAGCCACAACGCGCCCGGAATTCAGCCCGATTCTTATTTCAAATTTTATTTTTGCAGTTTTGTTGTATTCCTCCAGATCCTGATACATTCCAACCGCAAAATTGAACATCACAAGGGCATGGTCTTCGTTTTTTGAAGGAACTCCGCAGGCCGCCATGTAGGAATCCCCGATTGTCTTGATTTTTTCAACGCCCATTTTTTCAGCGCGCTCGTCAAACCGTGAAAACAAATCGTTCAGGGATTTTACAATATCTTCCGCCGACTCG
>SAMEA104315436__coassemble_1408_pt1 | contig 14772 bp, 11 predicted proteins | sample SAMEA104315436__metabat2_high_PE_011 | metagenome-assembled genome bin SAMEA104315436 (sample SAMEA104315436) | gut metagenome | biome: Monkey gut; feature: monkey-associated habitat; material: faeces | place: China | collected 2013 | reverse complement strand
TTTTCAGCCTTGCGGATTTTTATTTCGTTGCAAAGCGCGGAAATGTATTCATCTGGAATTTTCTTTTCTCCGCATGCAACGCTGAAAAAATCGCAGTACGCGCATTTCGACTTGCAGAAAGGAATATGAATGTAAATCGCGGTTTTCACAGTCAGAAATAAATTTTTATCTTGTTCAGAGGAAAATAAGAAAACAACGCGCCGGCTTTTATGTCCTTGTTTTTTACAGTTCCGAAGAAGCGCGAGTCCACACAGGAATTTCTATAGTCGCCAAGCACAAAATACTCATCGTCGCCAAGTGTAATCTGGTCGAACGAGCCGCACACTCCAAGCGAAGAATCCCACAGCGAAGGAGCCGCGTTTATTGAAACATTGTAAGGCTTTTTCACAAGCTCAAATTCAGTAAGAAAAAAATCCTCGCCGGCAGGCTTTATGTACATAACGTAGTCGCGCATATAAATTGTGTCTCCAGGAACACCGATGACACGGCGGACAATTCTATTCGCGCCCATATTCTTTCTGCTTGAAATTATAGAAACCTGCTGAGCCGTAAAAAATCTTACAAGGCAATCGGAAGCCTTGAAAAGCAAAGAATCATCAGATTCCAGCAAAGGCTCCAGCAGAACAACAGAACCTCTTCCGGCATTACGTTTCAACGGCGAAAAAAGAATGCAAGTATTCTTTCCGCTGTCTGGTTCCATTGAACTAGACGCAAGCCTTACTGAAAAAGCCGCGAAAGTAATAAAAAGATTTATGGCGACAAAAATGCAAATCACAAAAAATAAAGCGAAAGAAATTTTCTTTTCAAAATCCTTGCGCACTGAATATGAAAGTTCAAAAAGTTTCTTGTTCATAAGTTAAAAATATCACGAATCAAGGAAAACTTGCAACCGATTTAAGTATACTCTATAATTCAGTTTATGGCTGAAGATAAAAAAATTATTGCCGAGAACAGAAAAGCCCGGTTTGACTATTTTATTGAAGAATCTTATGAATGCGGAATAGAGCTTCAGGGAACAGAAGTTAAATCTGTAAAAGAAGGAGCGGTTTCATTTCCGGACGCATTCGCAGAAATAGTCAACAATGAAATTTTCATAAAGAATTTTCATATTTCAGAATATTCATATTCATCAGTTTTTAACCACGATCCAGACAGGCCGAAGAAACTTCTTCTGCACAGACAGGAAATCAAGAAAATTGAACGCAAAGTCGAGCAGAAAGGCTACACTTTGATTCCTATAAATTTCTACCTGAAGAACGGACGCGTAAAAGTAACACTGGGCGTCTGCAAAGGAAAAAAACAGTTTGACAAGCGGGCTGCAATAAAAGAACGCGATGTGAACCGGGATCTGCAGAGAGAATTCCGGAAGGGAATTACAGGCCAGTGAAAAAAAATCTGATTCTGCTCATTGCATTTCTTCAGTCTCTTTTTGTTTCGGAAGCTTTTTCGCAGAAGCTCAGCCAGATTGATTTCTACGGAATCGCTTCAAAAGACACTGAAAAAAATATGCTTTCAATGACAGAAGACATTTTTCTTGCGCAATTAAAGGAACTTGAATACAACATTGCCGACAAGCGGAAAAGCTCGTTTTCAGAAGATTTTTTCAGCGGAACAGCAGATTTTTCAGCCTCAGACGTTCCTGAAACCGGATGTTTCTATGCGGTGATTTCAAAAATCAGCCAGAACGACTGGGAAATGAAGCTTATCCTGAAAATTCACGGTTGCGAGGAGCCAAAAACTTCCGTGAGCAACTACAATTCCTACTATAAAATATTAATGGACTCAAAAGTTTCGCTGCGCGGAATAGTAGAAAACCTTGCGAAAAACTACAGCGCAGAAGATTCATCCGAAAAAAAAATCAGCAGAATTTCATTTGAAAGCCTTGCCGGAAGCTGGAACGACGGAAAATATCTTAACAAAATCGTAATAATGAGAGGCGGACGCGGATTTGTAATATTCAAGAACGGCGCGCCTATGAATATTTCCGTAAAAATAAACGATGAGCCGGACGGAACGCAGACAATAGAAATTTCCCAGACAAGCGGAAACAACGCGTCTTATTTTCCTGAAATCGACAGGCCGAAAGCGCTGGAAACCGCGATGCAGGCAGCACCAGTTGTATGGAAATTCAAAATGGAAGCGCCGGACATTCTTTCTGGAACAATAGAAACTCTTGTTCAAAATGAAAACGGCAGAATCGAGCGCAAAGAACTTCCTTCAAGATGGACTAAAAACTAAAAAACTAGCGGAGGATTTTTTCAATATCCAGAACGCCTTTGCGGACAACAGAAATTTTTCCTTCATCAAGACGGACAATTGTGGAAGGAATAGAACTTTCTGAATCTCCCGCGCTGACAATCAAATCAACTTCCTTTTCAAATTCGTCCTTTATTTCTGAAATTTTTGAAAGTACAGGAAAGCCGCTTCTGTTTACGCTCGTTGAATAAACAGGACTTCCGCAGGCCGCGATTACACGGCGGAGCCACTCGTCGCCAGGGCAGCGAACAGCAACGGTTTCAGCAGGATTTTCTTTTCTGTGAACAATTATTGTAAGAGGTCCGGGCCACAACACCAGAAGTTTTTGCGGCACAATATCATTTGTAAGAAGAAAAATATCCTCGGGTTTTCCAATAAGCTGAATGAAAGGCTTGTTTTCTTCCCTGCCCTTGATTTTTCTGATTTTTTCATCGGTTTTTCCAACAACTCCAGAAAATCCATACACAGTATCAGTCGGAAGAATAAGAATTTTGTTTTCCTTTAAAAATTCCGCGCAGATTTTCAATGACGACTCGTCACATTTGTTTAATATCATATACTGGAATTCCTTTTACAAGAACTGTATTTTTAGAACCGAAACAAATATTTCCATTGTTCAAGTCTATCAGAAACATAAGAATCAATGTTAAACCGAAAAAAGTCAATCCGCAAATCTTGCAGACACTTTCCGAAATGCAGGAAATATTTTTTCTGCGCAGAATTGTTCCTGTATCATACAATTCAGTCTGCGCAGGCTTCAGCCCGTTTACCTTCACAAGTTTTTCATCATCGCCGACATAATCTAGCTTCCTGGCATAAGCGGCAATCACATCCTTGTCGCGTAGAAGCGCAGAATATTCAAGGTTGAGCTCATTGTTTATGCTCTGAATTATTTCCGTCTGCCTGGCAATCGCTTTTTTCTGCTCAACAAGCTTGTTGTAAACAAGAACTCCATTATTTCCCGCAACAAAAGATAAAACTGTATATACAAGAGTTCCTGCAAAAAGCGCGAACAAAAATTTCATTCTTCCCATATATTTTTTTTCGGATGATATTTTTATTTTCTGAATGCAAAAAGTGTGTTAAAATATTTTTTTATAAAGAGGGAAAGTTTTTTTGGCAGACAAAATAAATTATATTTCAAAATAATACTTTATTTTTAACCATTTTATGCCGATAAAAACACAGTAAGATTATCTGAAATAGAGAGGAACTTTTATGAGTGATTCAACAGAAGATTTAAAAAATATTGACAGTTACGGTGTATGGGTAAAAAGACCGCCGAAAGATGACAACGGCATAACAGAAGAAACTGCCGCAGAACCTGAAACAAACGCTGAAGAAGTTTCTATTGAAGAACCTGTAATTCCAGAGGATCTTTCTTTTGACACATTGACTGACAATGACTCTACTCTCTCGGATGAAGAAGTTTCAGACATAAAAAGCGATATTTCCGCTCCGGAAACAGAAAAAACAGCTGATGACGCAGACGATTTTTTCAAGAACGAGCTGCCTGATTTTGGAGCCGCAGAAAGCGAGCCAGATTCTAAAAATTCAAGCGAATCCGGGGATAGCGACTCTGGAGAATCTGAAATTTCACTGGATGATTTTATCGGCGCGGAAGGCTTTGAAGATCCGAACAAAGCGTTCGAGCCAAAAGAAGAAAAACCTGCCGAAAAGGAAGAACCAGCGTCTCCTTCTTTTGAAGACGGAGAGCTTTCCCTTGATGATTTTATGGACGGCGACTTTTCTGATTCAGCTCCAAGCGCGCCAAGCTCAGGAAGTTCCGGTTCAGATGAAATTTCCCTTGATGATTTCTTCGACGACTCTTCAAGCAGCACAAAAGAAGATGACATCGCAAACGACGAGCCGCTGGACATTGACCTTTCATTCACAGAAAATCCAGACGACAAAGTTCCAACAGAAGAAACAGATGCTTCCGCCGACGATGAAAATTCATCAGAGTTTGCAGATGACGATATGTTTGACAATATTTCCTCAGAATCAGGCGAAAACACTGAAGAAAAATCCGCTGAGCCAGCCGCAGCCGGCTTAGACTCTTCAACAGAAGAAGTTTCGCTTGACGACTTCGGAATTGATGAAAATTCTGACGATGCAACAGCAGTTGCCGCCGGCGCAAATGTGAATTCACAGGCGGACAGCGAGGAAGTTGACCTTTCAGACTTTGGAATTGACAGCGACGCAGGTGAAACTCCTGTAAAACAAGATGTGCACGCCTCTAAGAAAAAAGCGGTTGACTACGACATTGCAATCACAGAAGACGACAGCACGGTGGAAGCGCCGAAAGTTGAGGAAGTAAAAACTCCTGAACAGACGGAGAAACCGGTGGAAGAAACCAGCGGAAGCGCAAAAGTTGACTCTTCAATGTTCGACATGATTATGAAGGAACTTTCCGGCTTGAAGAATGAAATAAATTCTCTTAGGGATGAATTTCAGAATCTTAAGGAAAACAAACCTGAAATTCAGGCTGAGCCGGAAAAAACAGAAATTTCAGAGCCAGAGCAGTTCAACGAAGCCGAAACAGAAAATACGCCGGAAAACATTTCCGAGCCTGAAATTCCGGCTGAACAGGACAATGAAGAAAAAGAAAGCTCAGGATTTTTTGACGCCGCTGACAGCGATGAAACAATCGCGCTTTCCGGCGATGAGCTTTCAAATATAATGAACACAGCCGACATAACTGAAACAGCGGAAGAGCCTTCTGAAATCAGCGCAGAACTTCCAGAAGAAAATCTGCCGGATGCACAGGAAGCAGATATTCAGGAAACTGCTGAAAATGCGGAGCTGGCTGAAGAACCAGTTTCTGAAATCACAGAAGAAAATTCTGACACTGAAAATATTGCTGAGCCTCCGGCTGAAAATGAATCTCAGGCGGAACCGGCGGATGATTTCAGCGAAGATGCGCCGTTCGGAACTATTGATGAAGCTGAAACAATTGCGGAAGAGCCTAACTCCGGACTTTCAATGAATTCTGATGACGAGAAGCTCGAAGATCCAGATCTTGATGAAATCAACATGAAGAATATGGAAGAAGAAATTTCAATTCCAAAAGTTGATGAAGTTGCCGATGAAGCGGAAAAACCTTTGGACGATATTCTTGTGGAATCTTCAAATTCCGACCTGATTAATTCCGTGGATGAAACAGAAAACGCGGCTCCGGAAATGCCAGCGGCTCCAGAAAACTTGGACGAACCGGAAGAAATTCCAGCGGAAGAATCACCTTCTGAAGAAGCGGATAAAATTTACGAGGATCTTATTGCTGAAGAGCCAAAAGTTTCCGAAAGCATTTCCGAGGAAAACATTGATTATCTGAACGAAGACAGCTCGGCCGATGAATCGAAAGAAAAAATAGAAGAAATTGAGCCGGCTGAAGAGATTCCTGCGGAAGAGCCGGAAGTTGCTCCAGAAAATGAAGAGCCTGAGCTTGCAGAAACAATTGAGCCGGAAGAAACTGAACTTCCAGAAGAAAATGCTGAACCAGAATCAGCTCCGGAAAGCAAGCAGCTTCCTGATGACTTGAAAAATGATGTGAAATCAGTGCTTCTTTACATGGATCAGCTTCTTGAAAATCTTCCAGAAGACAAAATCATGGAATTTGCAAAATCAGAACAGTTCACAACTTACAAAAAATTGTTCACAGAACTAGGACTTTCTAAATAAACCAAAATTCCGAGCCTGCCAGAAATTTCTTCAAGGAAATTTCTGGCAGTTTTTTTATTTCACCATGAAAAAAATTCAGTTTGAAAATGCAAAAAACGGAAGCCTGACCTGCTCCACTGATGGAAAATTTCTGCATTCAAAATACAATCCTCAAAAAGAAGCGGAAAATTTCGCGGCCAGCCTCGAAATTCAAAGCAACCCTGAATATATTGTCATAACAGAGCCTTGCATTTCATATTCAGCCGCCGCAATAAAAGAAAAATTCAAATCTTCAAAAATCGCCGCAATACGTTTTTCACACGAATTTGACAAGTTCAACTCAGAATTCAGCTTTGTTGTTTATTTTTCCGAAGAAAAAACTTCGCAGGAACTTTGCTCCGAGCTCATCAGAAAAATCGGCGAAAAAAATATTTTAAAAACTGCATTTTTACAGTGGATTCCTTCCGCAAACGCATATCCTGAGCAGAATGCAAAAGCCTGGGCTGGAATAAAATCCGCAGCGGAATACGCAAAAGCGATACTGATTACAAACAGCTGCTTTTCAAAACGATGGTTTCTGAATTCAATAAAAAATCTTGTCTTCACGCAGAAAAATTTCATTCTCCATAAGACAGAGCTTCCTGTTGTAATTGCCGCAAGCGGTCGAAGCCTGGAAAACTGCCTTGAAAAACTTGAAAAATCGCGGAACAGTTTTTTTCTGATAGGGGTTTCATCCGCTGTTTCCGCACTTTTGCGGCGCAAAATAATTCCGGATTTTGTAATTTCCACAGACGGCGGTTTCTGGGCAAAAAAGCACCTTGAAATTCTAAAAAAATATCCTGAAATTCCAGTCGCGCTGAGCTTGGAAGGCGCCTGCCCTTCATTTATTTTAAAAAGAAATCCGATAGCTCTTCTGGAATACAATGATGGTTTTTCAAAGAAAATGCTTGATTCCATGAAACTAAATTTTCCGGAAGCAGAAAGAAATGGAACGGTTTCAGGAACGGCCGTAAAACTTGCGCTTAATCTTACGGAAAAAAATATCTACGTCTGCGGACTTGACCTGCACAGCGCGAAAGGTTTTCAGCACACAATGACGAATTCCCTGGAGATTTTAAATTCCAGAAGCGACAATAAAATTTCTGGAAACGAAATCCGTGCGGCGAAAGCTGAATTCAACTCTGGTTCGCTAAAAATTTACGAAAACTGGTTTTCTGATTCAAGCCGCAATTTTGAAAACAGAGTTTTCAGGCTTTCAGAAAATTTTCCTTTTAAGAACAACTTGAATTCTGTAGAAGATGTAAATTTCGATTTCTTCTATAAAAATGAAAAAAAATCAGGAAAAATCACAAAAGAAATTCAAAAATTCAACATAGGAAAAAATATTCTTTCTGAAATCCGGAAATTTTCCGCAGAAAACTCAGAAACAGAAGAATGGCTGGAAGAATTTTTCCCTGCAGAAATATTTGCCTGGAAAAACAAAAAAAGCCAGACTGAAAAGGAAGCGCTTTTCAATGAAATTCGTGAAAAAAATAAAAAATTTATAAAAAAAATAGAAAAATTAACAAAATGATATACAAAGAAATTGCAAAAGCTAAAAACGGAACAGAAATTCCTCTTTTTCTGGATGAAAAATCCTTCCATTCAAAGTACAATCCTGAGCGCGAAGCGGAGCAGCTTGTTCAAAACACAGAAAAAAGCGATTTTTTTCTAGTAACTGGACTTGGCGGCGGATTTCATCTTGAGGAACTTCAGAAAAAATTTCCAGAATCATTCATTCTTGTTGTGGAAAATTCCCAGGAAGACATTGAATTTTTAGTCCGGAAATTTGGAACAAAAAATCTTTTCAATAAAAAAACAGAAATTTGCGCTTTAGAAAACCTTGAGGAATTTCTTCAGAAATTTTACTTGCCGGCAAAATACTCAACTTTTTCAGTTTTTACAATAAATAGCTGGGTTCAGGAAATTGACAAAAATCTTCTATTAAAAAAAATAAACAATGCGCTCTCAAAAATTTCTGCGGATTTTTCAGTTCAGGCGCATTTTGGAAAAATTTGGCAGGCAAACATACTTAACAATTTAAAATTCGCAACAGAAGAAAAAAAATTTAATATTCCAACTGAAAAAACTTGCATTATATGCGCGGCCGGTCCTTCACTTGATGAAAAAATCGAGAAGCTTCAGGAAAAACGGAACCAATTCTACATAATCGCAACCGACACGGCGTACAAAAGCTTGTCCGCCAGAAATATTTGCGCCGACGCGGTGGTTTCCATAGACGGCCAGATGATTTCGCACTCGCACTTCGCGGAAAAAATTGAACCAGGCACATTGTTTGTTTTTGAACTAAGCGCAAACCATTCCGCCGTAAGAAAAATTGAAAAAAAGACAAAAAATATTTTATTTACAGTTTCTTCGCATCCGTTCGAGCAGCTGCTGGCTTTTTTCAATAAAAACGCTTTTCTTCAAAACGACACAACTTCCGGAACCGTTACAATTGCCGCCCTGGATTTTGCAAGAACAGCAGGATTTTCAAAAATTGAAATTTTCGGCGCGGATTTTGGCTACGTAAACAACAAAGCGTATGCGAAAGGAACTTATTTAGACAAAATCAATTATTCCAGGCAGACAAAAATCTGCACGGCGGAAAATGAATTTTCAAAAATTATGTTCAGAACTGAACTTCAAAAAGTTTCCGCAACAAAAAAAACTTCCGGGACTTTAAAAAAATATGAAGAAAATCTTTTTATTTGGTGCAGAAAAAATTCCTGCGAAATAAAAAAAACTGACAGCATTTATGAAATTTTAAATTTCAGCAAAGAAAAAAAAGAAATCAAGAACGAGCCTTTTGACATGAAAAATTTCTTTTCAAAAATAGAAAAGCTTGAAAATTCAGCTCAGCTTGAAACAGCACTGCTTCCCTACATAGCATGGCTGAAAAACAGTAAAAAAAATCTTAAAAACATTCCGTTTTCTGAATATTCAAAACTTGCACTCAGCTTTATACTAAGATATAATTTGTCATTATGAAACATAATGGAATTACTCTTTTTTCAATTTTAATATTATTAGTTTTTGCAGGCTCAATTTTTAGTTTTTTCAAAACAATCCGCACAGACTACAAGGACGGACTTCCGCGCGCAGAAAAAATATTTGAAAAAATTTCAGAATCGGCGGAAAAAAATCCTGGCCAGCTGAAAAAAGAAATTTTTTCCACAGAAGAAGCAATCCATTCAGCAAAATACACAAAAAACAGCAAAATTTTAATTGCCTACCCTGACGAACAGACAAGTTCCCAAGTTTCAAATTCAAAGCTCGTAAAGATTTTTTACAAGACAATTGTCGACCAGGAAAACACATATGAACTGAAAATTGCGCTTTATATTCTGCAGCCAGCCGTAATTTACAAGGCAGCAAGGCAAAGTTTTATTGTAATTCTAGCAGCAACTTTAGCAACAATAGGCGTTCTGATTTTTATTTCTGTAAAATCAAAGAAAGGCGTGCAGATTGAAAATGAAGAAACAGAACCGGAGAAAAACATTCCGGATTCAGGATTTGAAAGCGAAGCAAACTCAGAAATCACGGACTCTGAAGAAACAGCCAGCGACATTTCCAGCGAGGAAAACATTCCAGAACCAGAAGAAACTGAAATTCAGGAGAGCAATATTTCAGAGCCGGAATCCGAACAAAGCAATGAAAACGATATTTTGGAACCAGCTGAACCAGCAGAAACTTCTTTTTCAGAAGAAAATGAAAACGAAGAAAATGAAAACCAGGCGTCAGAAAGCAAAAATGATTCTGAAGCCTACTACAACGAGCACAAAATCATGCAGGAAGCGCAAATTTCTTCTGAAAGCACAGCCAGCCTGAACGAACGGATAAATTTTGAGCTTACAAAATCCGCTTCAAACGACCAGGATTTTTCACTCTTGCTTATTGAAATAAAAGATTCAGAAAAATTTGCCGATATTGAAAAATTTCTTGATGACAACTATGGAAAAGAGAATATATTCAATTACAAACCTCAAATTCTTGCGCTTCTAAAGGAAAATACAAACATCGATGAGGCTGAGGACAAGGCAGCTCTTATTGAAAATAATATCAAGGCGTTTTTTGACGAGCAGAACCTGTCAATAGGAATTTCAAGCCGCTCGCTCCGGACTATAACTGCAGACAGAATTATTTCCGAGGCAGAAGAAGCGCTGAACCATGCGAAAAATGAGCCTGACTCAAAAATCGTGGGATTCCACGTTGACTTGGAAAAATACCGGGAATTTGTTGAAAATTCAAGCAAGCAGGAAAATATTTCAGAATAAGAATTTAAAATTATTTTTTCACAGAATCTTAATTTTCCGGCTCAGCTTTATTTTTATCGCCATTTTCTGATTCTGAAGCAACGGAATCTGTTTCTGGCTCTGCTGAGTTAAGTTCTTCAAGTTTTTTCTCAAAAGAGGCGATATTTGTATTGTCTTTGAATTTTTCCTTCAGCACAGCAAGATTCTTCTCTGCTTCAGAATATTTTTCCATAGCAAAAAGAACATTTATGTAATTCACAAGAACATCTGGATTTTCAGGATTTTTTTCAACCAGCAAAGAATAAATATTTTCCGCGGAAGAAAGTTTTCCATCCATTGCATAAATATACGCAAGCGACATCTGAACTGAAACATTCGCAGGATCACGCTTATACAATTTCAAATAAATTTTCAGAGCCTCATCCCAGTTCTTGTTCATTGCATAAGCATGAGCAAGCTTGTAATTCGCAGTCCAACGCAAATTCTTGTTTGGCATAGCCATCTTATAATAAGATATCGCCTTGTCATATTTGCCCAAATCATTGTAGGCATCGGCAATATTCATATATTCAGCAAAAATATTGTTTTTACGTGCAGAAGCCTCGCCAGGAACCGGAACCCTGAAAGATGCGCATGAGAAAAAAAACAACGGAATGCAAAAAAAGAAAAACTTTTTCATCATACAATTAAAGCACAAGTATTTTATACAGCTGGTTCTTGTTTATTTCTATTCCTGAAACAACCAGATGTGTATCAGAAGTTTTTTTCACATTTGAATCTGTAAGACCAAACGCAACTTCAAGCATTGCCTGCGCCGCGCCTACAACACGCGTGTCACGGAATTCAAATTCCAGTTCCGCAAGATATTGATTTTCATTGTTCAAATCATTTTCCAAAAAGCCTTTTGCGTAAACAAGCTTGAAATTAAGATTCGCGCCAATTAAAGTTGTAAGAAATGACTGAGGTTTTGAAGCATAAAAACGAATCTGTCCGTCACGGACTCCATCTTCGTAGGAAAGCCAGTTTTTTATATCTTCGCCAAGCAGCAAATCGTCTGAAAATTCAATTTTCTGAGAAATATTGTGATATCGTTCAACCATCGAAGGCACATTATTGCCTATCAATGCAATATTTTCCGATGGAAAAGCAGCCAGAATTCCAGAATTGCTGTAAACGGTGTAAGAAATTTCCTTCTTTTCCGCATTTTCTAAAACCAATTTGTCAGAAAACCAGCCGTTCTTTTTTGAAAAAGCCGCAGAAACTGCAATTTTTGGAAAACTGCACAGCGAAGAAATCTGAAATTCAACAGACTTCCTTGATTTTTTCAACCCAAGATAAACAGTATCTATCCGGCCAGCAATTTTCTGCGCGTCATTTTCAGAAATCCCCTGAAGGTTATTCTGAAGCATACGCGCAATCAGAGCGGAATCAACATCTTTTGGAATACGAATGTAAAACGCGCTTCTTGAATCAAGCAAGTCAAGAGGATTCACTTCATTTTCAACAAACGACGTTGATTTACATCCAACAGAACAAATGCCTGCAGCAATCATAAAAACTACCGCAGACATTGCATAAAACATCTTTCTATGCTTTAACAATAGAAATTCTCCATTTTTTATCATCAGCTTCAACTTCAGTTCCTTTTTCAAGGGAAGCCGCAAATTCTGATGAAGAAGCAAGCGTTTCTGAATCAATAAAATCCTTGAACATTTCATACGAAGCTTTCAAGTTATCATCGCCGGAAACAGAAAGACATATTCGGTCTGTTACATTCAATCCAGATTCTTTTCGCAAATTCTGAATTCCCCGGACAAGATCGCGAACATAGCCTTCTTTTTTCAGCTCATCAGTAATTTTTGAATCAAGACCAACCGTCAAAGTTCCTTCGTTCAAAACTTTCAAGCCATCTTTTTCAAGACGCTCAACAAGAATTTTTTCAGAATTAAGCTCAACCGCTGTTCCGTCAACATCAATAGAAAGGTTTGTGCCTTCAAGAATTGACTGAATCTGCTCAGAAGAAAGATTCTGGATTACAGAAGCCGCTTTTTTCATTTTTGGGCCAAGTTCCTTTCCAAGAACCTTGAAATTCGCCTTGCATTTGTATTCAACAAGCTCGTCCTCGCGGTCATGGAATTCAACCTTCTTAACGTTAAGCTCTTCCCTGATTGAATCTTCCATTTCAGCAAGCACGCGTTTTTCATTTTCATTGCGGGTAACCAAAGCAACAGAAGCAAGCGGCTGCCTGTTCTTCAAGTTGAATGTATTTCGCAAAGAGCGTCCCATAGAAACTGCCTTCTGGACAGTCGCCATTTTAAATTCAAGCTCCTCGTTGCGCCAGTTTTCATTGTAAACTGGATAATCCGAAAGATGAACTGACTCTTTGTCTTCAGAAGTCTTTAAATTCTGCCAAATTTGCTCCGTTATAAATGGAATAAATGGAGATGCAACAAGACTGAAAGTCTTCAAAGCGATATAAAGCGCCTCATATGCTTCTTTTTTGTCAGAATCATTTTCCGACTTCCAGAAACGGCGGCGTGAACGGCGGATATACCAGTTGTTCATCTCGTCAATAAACTTGATGATTGGATCAACGGCGCCGCTCAAATCATAGTCATCAAGACCTGCTGTAACATCCTTCACCAGTTTCTGTGTAATAGAAAGAAGCCATGCGTCAAGCGGATTCACAGGCAGCTTGTTGTCAAACAAATGGCCAGCCGGCTGAATATTGTCAATATTTGCATACGTTACAAAGAAACTGTAGGAATTCCAAAGCGGCAGAATAATATTTTTGATTACATCACGCACGCCTTCGTCGCTGTAACGCAAATCATCAGCTCTTACAACAGCTGAATGAATAAGGAAAAGGCGGAGCGCATCCGCGCCAAATTTATTGATTGCCTCAACTGGATCTGTGTAGTTGCGAAGCGATTTCGACATTTTTCTTCCGTCTGAAGCAAGAACAAGTCCGTTTACAATACAATTCTGGAAAGCAGGTTTATCAAAAAGATGCGCTGCAAGAACTGTCAATGTATAGAACCAGCCGCGAGTCTGATCCAAACCTTCTGAAATGAAATTCGCCGGGAAATGATTTTCAAAATATTCTTTGTTTTCAAAAGGATAATGCTGCTGCGCATACGGCATGCTTCCAGACTCAAACCAGCAGTCAAAAACTTCTGGAATACGGCGCATTGTTCCGTCGCATTTCTTGCATGGAATTGAAATTTTATCAACAAACTGCTTGTGCAAATCTTCAGGATAAGTTCCGCTAAGATCAGCAAGTTCCTGACGGCTTCCTACACAAAGAACATTTTTACATTCAGGATTATCGCATTTCCAGATTGGAATCGGATTTCCCCAGTAACGGTTGCGGCTTACTGCCCAGTCGCGCGCACCGGCAAGCCACTTTCCGAATCGGCCTTCTTTTATATGCGCCGGCTGCCATTTTATCTGGCTGTTAGCCTTCAAAAGACGTTCATGGAAATCCTGAACTTTTACAAACCAGGAACCAATTCCACGATAAATCAACGGCGAACCGCAGCGCCAGCAATGAGGATACTGGTGAACAACAGTGTCTCGCTTAACAAGTTTTCCTTCTTTTTTAAGGCGCTCCATAATGTCCTTGTCGCAGTCTTTTACAAAGCGACCGGCATAATCAGAAACTTCACTTGTGAACTTGCACTCCGCGTCCATAGGCTCAACATTTGGAATTCCAGAACCTGCAAAAACCTTGTTGTCTTCCTCACCAAATGCAGGAGCAATATGAACAATTCCAGTTCCATCCTCTGTTGAAACGTAATCCGCATTGAAAAGACGGAAAGCGCCTTTTTCACATGGCTGATGAGTTTCTTCAGAACATTTTGCCGGATCTTTCAAATAATCAAAATACGGGAACAGCGGCTCATATTCAGCGCCCAGAAATTCATTTCCAAGCTTTTCGTAAATAATCTCATAGTCAGAATCATTCTTGTAATACGCTGAAAGCCTGCTTTTTGCCAAAATATAATAATCGCCAGACTCTTTGTCCAAAATCTTCACATATTCAATTTTTGGTCCCATGCAAAGCCCAAGATTTGAAGGCAATGTCCAAGGCGTTGTTGTCCAGGCAAGGAAATAAGTCTTTCCATTCACCATGCTGGAATCATCAATGGAATCAGGCGCTTTTGTAACCTTGAAACGGATAGTAACCGCAGGATCCTGTTTTTCCTTGTAGCCCTGGGCAAGTTCATGTGTTGAAAGAACTGTTGAACAGCGAGGACAATACGGAAGAATATATTTTCCTTCGTAAATAAGCCCTTTATCCCACAAAGATTTTGCAACCCACCAGATTGATCCCATGTAGTCAGGATTCATAGTCTTGTAGTCGTGGTCAAAATCAACCCAGCGGCCCATTCTTGTAATCGTCTGGCGCCATTCCGAAGTATATTTTAAAACAGAAGCCTTGCATTTCTCGTTGAAATTTGCAACTCCATAAGCTTCAATTTCATGCTTTGAATTTATTCCAAGCTCTTTTTCTATAAGATTTTCAACAGGAAGGCCATGGCAGTCCCAGCCAAAACGA
>SAMEA104315436__coassemble_1406_pt1 | contig 14806 bp, 12 predicted proteins | sample SAMEA104315436__metabat2_high_PE_011 | metagenome-assembled genome bin SAMEA104315436 (sample SAMEA104315436) | gut metagenome | biome: Monkey gut; feature: monkey-associated habitat; material: faeces | place: China | collected 2013 | reverse complement strand
GTAAATTTAAAGGAAGATATGCCTCCTGTTGATATAGCATTATGTAATATGGAATTAGAAATAGAACTTAACAAAATAAAGCTTGAAGAAATATTTAATGGCTATAAGGACAATGAGGAAGAAGGTGTAAAAGGTTATGGTGGAAAACTTAATATCCGTCCAGCATATCAAAGAGAATTTGTCTATGGAACAGAAAAACGTAACAAGGTTATTGAAACTGTAAGACATGACTTTCCTTTGAATGTTATGTACTGGGTAAAAAACAGTGAAAATGACTATGAGCTTCTTGACGGCCAGCAGCGAACAATAAGTCTTTGCCAATATTGTAACGGAGACTTCTCTATTCCAATTGAAGATGCCGATGGAAAAAAACGCCCGAAAGGTTTTGAAAATCTTACGCAAAGCGAGAAAAATCAAATACTTAATTATGAGCTTATGATTTATATTTGTGAGGGAGATGACAAGGAAAAACTTGCATGGTTTCAGACAATAAATATTGCAGGCGAAAAACTTACAGACCAGGAACTTAACAACGCAATTTATACAGGTCCATGGCTTACAGATGCAAAACATTATTTTTCAAAAACAGGCTGTCCTGCCTATCAAATTGGTGCTAAATATCTCAGCGGCTCTGCAATACGGCAAGATTATCTTGAAACAGCCCTTAAATGGATTTCTGCGAAGGAAGGCAAAGAAATTACAGATTATATGAGGGAACATCAGAATGACAGTGACGCCTTGGAATTATGGAATTATTTTCAAAGTGTAATTACTTGGGTCAAAGCAAAATTCAAGGTTTACCGCAAAGAAATGAAAGGCATTGAATGGGGAGCTATTTATAATAGATTCGATGAAAAAACTCAGAATTCATTTGATTCAGAAAAAATCGAGAATGAACTAAAGAAATATTTCGGTTATGAATTTGAAGATCAAATTACAAATAAAAAAGGAATATTTGAATACGTTCTTGACCATGACGAACGGCATTTGAGTATCCGTGATTTTAAGGAAAGTGAAAAACGTGCCGCTTACGAAAAACAAAATGGAATTTGCGCAAAATGTGGAAAACATTTTGAATATGAAGAAATGGAAGGCGACCATATTACTCCATGGAGCAAAGGAGGATTAACAAATCTTTCAAATCTTCAGATGTTATGTATGGACTGCAACAGGCGGAAAAGCGACAAATAATCCCCAAGATTAATTTTTTGCATTCCCCTATTCGGAACGCTCCCGAAATTCAGGTTGTAAAAAAAATGTCATTCGGGAAAAATCCGAGCGCTGCATTTTATATGAATTGAACTTCGGGATCAGTCCGAAGGATGTTTTTGGCAAAATCCTTTTTTCGGGAAAATCCCGACAGCAGGTTTTAGCATATCGAGATTTCGGGAGTTTCCCGATTCAGTTACAAGCAGTTTTCTTTCAGGAAGAAAGAGAACAAAAAGGAGTTCACATGAACAAATTAAATGCAAAGGCACGTATCACAGAAGTTGACGGTCTTTCAGATTCTCTTGTCCGTATTTTTTCTTCGGATTCAAAGGCTCAGGAGGATTCTTTCCTAAAATCACAGATGACGGAACTTTCTGCCCTGAGCGACTTAATTACTGCGGCAATCCTTCAGGACAAGGCAGTTTCAAATCTTGACGAGGCAGATTCTAAACGCGATGAAGCGATTAGAAATCTAGGTGCGCTGCTTTCGGGATATGCGGTTTTTCCTTTGGAAGAAAAGAAAAATGCCGCGCTTTCGCTCAAGGCGGTTTACGACAAATATGCAAAGTCTGGCATTTTGAATGCAAGCTATGTTTCTGAAAGTTCTATGATTGAAAGTTTTCTTGGAGACTTGGCTTCTGCAGACGCTGCCGCAAAAATTGAAAAGCTTGAAGGCATGGATTTAATGGTCAAGGCAATACGCTCGGCCCAGGACGACTTTACTTCAGCAAGCGATGCCTACATCAAGGCGGAAAGCACAAAGGGCGCAAGCGCATCAAGTTATAAAAAGCCGATTCTTGCAGTAATCAACGATAAAATCGTTCCGTACCTGAACACAATGCAGATTGTTGGAAATGAAGCTGTGCTGGATTTTGCAAAGAATGTAGAAGCCGAAATCAGCCGGATTAATGAAACGGTTGCAAAACGCGGAAAGTAGGATTTTAAGCAAAAAAATTCCGGCAGATATGCTTCTTTGTGAAACGCAGACTGCCGGAATTTTTCACTTCCTACTCATATTTCCAGCCGCTTGCTTTTAGCTGGGTGGAAACCATTTTGCTGTAGATTCCGACCTTTGCGCTAAGTTCTGCGGGCGAGCCTTGCTCGGCAACGACTCCGTCTTTGAGCACTACAATGTGGTCTGCGCCTTCAACTGTGCGCATTCGGTGGGCGATTATGAGCACGGTCTTGTTTTTTATAAGGCGTGAAAGCGATTCCTGAACAAGGGTTTCGCTGTCAACATCAAGGCTTGCGGTCGCTTCGTCCAAAAGGATTATCGGAGCGTCTTTTAGAAATGCGCGGGCAATTGAAATGCGCTGCCGCTCTCCGCCGGAAAGTTCCGAGCCGTTTTCGCCGATTACTGTGTTCCATTTTTCAGGAAGTTTTTCAACAAAATCTTCGCAGCAGGCAAGACGGGCGGCTTCCTTCACTTCCTCATCGCTGGCGTCTTTTCTTCCGATTCTTATGTTTTCCATGACTGTGTTGTTGAACAGCGTTACATCCTGAAAGACAATCGAATACATTGAAAGAAGCGTTTCCGGGTCGATTTTTGAAATATCCATTCCGCCAACGGTGATTTTTCCGCGGTTCAAGTCCCAGAATCTGGCGGCAAGGCGGCTTACTGTGGTTTTTCCGCTTCCGCTCGGCCCGATGAGAGCTGTAACTTCGCCCTGCTTTGCTGTGAAGCTTACGTCTTTTAGAATTTCTTTTCCGTTTCCGTACGAGAATCCTGCATTTTCAAAAGCAATATCGTAGCCGTTGTTGGAAAGTTTTGGCACACCGCCCTGCTCTTTGCAGCTCAAGATTTCGTCCATACGAGAGCAGCGCACGTCGCAGCTTATGATTGCGGCAAGATTCTGGAGCGAAACCTGGAGCGGATCATACATTCTGGAAACCACAAGAAGATACGCAAAAAATGAAAGGATGTCGATTTCGCCGGAAGCAAGAAGAACCGCGCCTTCAACTGCGACTGTTCCGATTCCAAGTTTCAGAATCATCTGGGCTGAAACAACAAATGCCGCTGTTGCAAATTCCGAAACTATGGAATGTTTTTCCACTGCGCAGGCTTTCTTTTCAAAGCCTTCAAGATAGGTTTCCGCCGCGTTGTAAGATTTCAGGTCGCGCACGGTTTCAAGCCCTTCCTGAATTCCGTCTGCGCAGGCGAGCTTGTATTTTATTCCTTTCAGTGTGATTTTTTCAGAGACTTTTTTTGAGGAAATTACAATCACAAACGCAACCGGCATTACCCATACAGCGGCAACAGTCATTTTCCAGTTGAAGAAGAAAAGCGCAAGAACCACAAGCGTTGCGGAAATGAGCGAGCCGACCAGCTCCGGAATCCAGTGGGAACTTGCGGTTTCCAAAACAGCGCAGTCGCCCATAATCGTGCTTGTTAAGTCAGACAAGTCTTTTTTGCCGAAGAATGAAAGCGGCAGCTTCCTTAGTTTTTCTGCAAGCGAGCGGCGGCGGATTCCGCTTTCAACGTAGGTTGTTAAAAAAGTTGAGCGGTACTGAAAAAGCGTTGTGAGCACAATCAGAAGGCATACAGCGGCTACAGCGCACGCATAGAACGGCAGGCTGGACACAAGGATTCTTCCGCTGAGCAGGTTGCGCACAAGGCAGTACAAAAGCCCGACCGGCAGCATCAGAACAAGATTCGCGAGCGTAACTGCCACAAACGCCCGGAGCATTCCCTTTGCGCCGTAATCTGAAAGCGCATATTTATGCTTAAGTTTTTCATTCAATGTCATTTTTTTACCTCCGTTAGATTTCTGTCTGAACTGATTTTCCATTCCGCGGCCTGATTGTATTCATTCCACATTTTTGCGTAAAGTCCGCCACAAGCCAAAAGCTCGCCGTGAGTTCCAGATTCCGCAATTTTTCCGCCGGAAAGAACAAAAATTTTGTCAGCGTTTACAACGGTTGAAAGCCTGTGCGCAATCATGACAACTGTTTTGTCTGCGGAAAGGTTTTCAAATGCGGCCTGAACTTTTTCCTCGTTGTCTGGGTCGGCAAAAGCGGTCGCCTCGTCCAGAATCAGTATTTTTGAATTTTTAAGGAACGCGCGGGCAATTGAAATGCGCTGCGCCTCGCCTCCTGAAAGATAAACGCCTTTTGCGCCGATTACCGTATCGATTCCGTCCTTCAGCTTTGCAATAATGTCAGAACACTGGGCTTTTTCAAGCGCGGCGGAAACTTCGCTTCTTGTGGCGGAAGGATTTCCAAGGCGAACATTTTCCAGAACAGACATTTTTAAAAGCTTTGAATCCTGAAAAACGTACGAAACTTCATTCATCAGCTCTTTTGAAGAAATATCGCGAACATCAACGCCGCCGATTTTCACAGAACCGTCTGAAACATCCCAGAAACGCGCGATAAGCGAGGCAAGCGTAGTTTTTCCGCCGCCGCTCGGGCCAACAAACGCAACGTGCTGGCCAGCCTTGATTTCAAAAGAAATTCCGTCCAGCGCCTTTTTTCCGCTTCCTTCGTATGAAAATCCGACATTTTTAAATTCAACTGATGAATCCGCCGGAAGTTTTGGAGAGGCAGTTTCTGCAAGCGGCTTGAACGCAAAAATTTCATTCATTCTTTCAAGCGCATCGGTTACAATCATTGAGGCTTCACCGGAATATGCAATCTTCATCAGCGTTGTTGAAAGAACAGGCGTAAGAATTATATAGAAGAGAAGATTCAAGACCAGCGTTTCTGAAAGTCCTTTTCCGCCAAGAATGTATGCCGCCGCAATAATGAATGCAAAAACAGACTGCGTTGCAAGCGTAAAAAGAATCATCGGGCGCATCATGCTTTTTGTGTAGGCGACTGTCCATTTTTCATAGCCGTCAATCGCTGCCTTGAATCGGTTGAACGAGAAAACCGACTGCCCGAACGTTTTTACAACTGGGATTCCGCGCACGTATTCAACCGCTTCATTCGACATAGTTTCAAGAGAATCCTGATATTTCGCCATATCGTTGCGCATTTTATTTCCTGTCATGGAACTCATAGCAAGAAATGCAAGAACCGCCGGCAAAAGGCACAGAAGACCAGTCCGCCAGTCAAAGACAAGCATCATCGCAACAAGGCATATCGGCGTAACCACCGAAACAACCTTGTCTGGAAGCGTGTGGGCAATGAAAGTTTCAGTCGCTGCGGAAGAATCGTTCACAATCCGCCTGATTTTTCCGCTTCCCTCTTTTTCAACAAGCCCAAGCGGAAGCGACATAATGTGCCGCATAAGTTTTATTCTTAGGTTCGTCTGAATCCTAAACGCCGCCATGTGCGAACACATAAGAGCACAGACGTACACAAAAATCGCAAGAACCGCCGAGCCGACCGCAAGCCAGCCGTAAAGCTTAAGTTCGCCTGCCGCCCTTGAAAATTCAGGACGCACAGCCAGCACCGCGCGGAGCAACCGCCAGATAAAGTAAAAAGGCGCCATCGCAAGAACCGCGCTTATTCCAGCAAGAATCCACGAACCGTACACAAAAAACTTGTGTCCTCCGGCAAACTCCAGAAGCTCGCCGACTGAATTTTTCTTCTTTTCCATAAAAACTCCTGAAAAAGCCTGCGTTTTGATTGCAGACTTTTTATAAAATTAATTTCAGTTTATCCGGGCATTTTCTTCTGCCCGTTTGTTACCATTTTTCAAAAATGATAACAGCATAAAAAAAAGAGGCTCGAAAGCCTCTTTCTAAAAACCCATAATTTTCTGCCAGCCCGGCATAAAGAACTTTTCCACCACCGCAAGGCAGTGCTCCGTTTCCTCCATTGAATATTCGTGGACGACCGGCTCAAGCATAGCCGTGTACGCCGCGCTTAAAATTGTGTGCATTTCCTTTTCGCTGAATTCAACAACATTTTTTCCGCGCGATTTTAAAAATTCCAGCACTTTCAGCATCTCCTTCTGGTCTTCGTTAACAATGTCGTGCAGAAAATTTTCGTAGCGAGTGCCTTTTGCCTTGGTAAGAATCAGCCTGAAATCTTCCCGGTGCGGATAAATCACATCGCGAACCATGTCAATGTCATTGTTTTGCATAAGCTCGCAGACTGGAATATTCTGCTCAATCTGCATATATTTCAGGGAAATATGATTTTTCCGCCATAAACGGAAAGCCTTTACGGAAGGCTCAACCAGCTGGCAGAACAAATCTTCTTTGTCCGCGCAGTGCCGGTAAAGCGCCGCCGAAGTAACGCCTGCCCTTGCCGCAATTTCCCGGATGGAAGCCTTTTCAAAGCCACATTCTGAAAATTCCGCCCTGGCGGCTCTTAGAATAATTTCATGTGTTTCAGACTTGTCCTTAGGCATACATTTTCCCGAAAACCAAAGAAAGTTCAGTTATCATTGATAACTTTCAGGAAAAATATATCACTTCAAAAAGTTAGCGTCAAGTAACTAATGTTTTACGGAAGAGTTTTTTCCTTGAAATTTTCTATTTTTCTTGAAAACAGCCATATGACCACAAAAAACAGAACCATGCTTTCGCTCATCAGGCCGTTTGTAAAGCCGATGCGGAATGCTGTGTTTGGCATAAGAGCTGTGAGCGCTTTTAAAATCACGTAGAAAACCAGCACATTGAAGAACGCCGCTTTTTTCGGCAGAAAAGTTTTCCCGGAAACAACAACATAAAACCAGAACATGAACACTGGCAGCATCATAATTTCACTTGCAACAACCACCCACGACAAATGCTGAAACAATGCCTCGCATGCAGGAAGAGCCGCTTCGCTGTATCCGTTGTTCGTCATCCAGGCGTATAAATACAAAATCATAATATAAAAAATATGCAGGCACATCCATGGAGTAAGCCCGAACGCATTTAAATAATGATATATTTTCCGTGTTTTTTCAGGCTTTATAAGTGATTCCAAGCAAAACAATGCAATTCCGTAAAAAATAATTCCCGGAAAAGCAAGAATCATTGCCACGTTGTTGCGCCATGCCGGTATATTTGCAACTCCTTCTGTAAGCCAGAACAGTTTTCCCAGATGTGAAGTTTCGCCAAAAATCATCAGCCAGTCGCCAATTCCATAGCAAAGACAGCCGCATATTCCACACACTAAGCAAACCAACATTCCTTTATTCTTGATATTCACAATTTTCCTCCAATTTTAAAATTCCGCCTGCACAATGATTTTTGTTAATCAAAAATCGCTCCACTATTCTTTCGTTTGTTTTACTTCATATCCGTTCTTTTTACAGTTTCCATTCACTTCTCGAAATTGCAAACACTTTTGTAATTTCATTTGCATCGTCTTTAAACTCATATACTTGTTTACAGCCATACGCAATTGCAGTTCTGTATGATGCTACATTTGCAGCCTTCATGTAAGAGTACACCATATTAAACGGAGTATTACAAAATGTCCAATCTCTGACTGCAATTGCTGCTTCTTTTGCAAATCCTTTTCTTTGCATATCAGCTCGTATATGATAACCAATTTCAGGTTTTATCTGCCCATCAATAAGTTGCATTGTCAGCCCGCAATCACCTATCATCTCTCCCGTTTCTTTCAAACACACAGCCCACAGTCCAAAACCAAATATACGATATCTTTCTATATTTTTTGTAATCCAGTTCCTTACCCTGTTTTCGTCGAACGTATATGGATAATGCTGCCTAATATCCGAATCCTCTAAGACTTTGTACAAAGCTTCAAAATCATTTTCTGTCATTTCTCTTAAAACCAAACGCTTCGTTTCAATCATTATATCATCCTCATTTTCGTCCTTGTATTTCCACCACATGACAGGCAGGATTCACAAAATTGACATATCCCTTTCAAATACCAAAATCTTCTGCGTAAACAAATTTTAATCCTGTTTGCTGTATGGATTTTTCTATTTTTCCCCGTTGCTGTAGAAAAATCATAATCAATTTTGTCGACTAATTCCACCTCCTTTGCATCATAGTGCTAAAATTTAAACATTTTTTTCCGCAATGCAAAGTTCCAGAACCCGTTTGCGGCAAGGATTGTAAGGGCGCGCGAAGCGCGTTGCGGAACGAAAGCGTAGCTTTGAGTGAAGCAATGGAGGCGAAAGCCGGAACCCTGAAAAGCCTGGTTTTTGCGAAATGAAGTGAGCAAAAAGCCGCCCAAAAGAATAAAAAATCATACATCATGAGAAAAAATCTCGACAAAGTTCAAACAATGCTTTTATCTTGCCTTTTCAAGATGTTTCTGAATATAATATATAGAAGAAAGTTGTTTATTACGCAAAAAATGGAGGCGAAATGGGTTTTTTAAAGGATAAAGTTGCTATTATTACCGGCGGCGGAAAGGCTGTTTTAAGCGATGGAAGCTGCGGCTCAATTGGTTATGGAATTGCCACGGCTTATGCAAAGGAAGGCGCGAATCTTGTTTTGACCGGAAGAAATGTGCAGAAGCTGAACGACGCAAAAGCTGACTTGGAATCAAAATATGGAATCAAAGTTCTTGCGCTTCAGGCTGATGTGAATGCTGGCGCGGAAAATGAATCTGTTGTGAACGATGTTGTAAAAAAAGCGGCCGACACGTTTGGAAGAATCGATGTTCTTGTGAACAATGCCCAGGCTTCGGCTTCTGGAGTTGCGCTTGCTGACCACACGACCGACCAGTTCAATCTGGCAATTTATTCAGGTTTGTACGCGGCGTTTTACTATATGAAGGCCTGCTATCCTTATTTGAAAGAAACAAAAGGCTCGGTGATAAATTTTGCTTCGGGCGCGGGACTTTTTGGAAACTATGGCCAGTGCGCTTATGCCGCCGCAAAGGAAGGAATCCGAGGTCTTTCAAGAGTTGCGGCAACTGAATGGGCTCCGGACGGAATCAATGTGAACATAATCTGCCCTCTTGCATGGACTGCCCAGCTTGAAAAATTCCAGCAGGCTTACCCGGATGCATTCAAGGCGAATGTAAAAACTCCGCCGATGGGACATTTTGGCGATGTTGAAAAGGAAATCGGCCGTGTCTGCGTTCAGCTTGCTTCCCCGGACTTTAAATATATGAGCGGTGAAACAATCACTCTTGAAGGCGGAATGGGCCAGAGACCTTAGAAGAAATAAAAAAGATGCAGAAATCAATGGAAATCTGCATCTTTTTTTAATAAAGCAAAAGTTTTCCGCCACACGGCGGCTCTTCATTCTGCAATCCGCACGACAAAGAAAACTTCGCAATGTACGTACGGATTGTATTGTTAAAGAACTAGAATTTAACCGCCACAGCGACTCTTGTGTATGGATAGCCGAGCTCAGCGTTCACACCAATCAAATTAGTAAAGTAGTAAGACGCGCCGAGAACATAGTTGCCGTCAAAATACCAATTATAATCAGAACCAGACCAATTTTCCCCATAAGCGTCATAATCCCATTTGTTGTTCCAAATTGAAAGACCCATCTTAAGACCGAGGTAGACATCGAGCTTTTCTACAGGAAGCTGGACATGATATTTTGCAAGACCACCAAAACTGGTTCTTGTCCAAGAGTTATAGTCGCTGCCTGTTTTCCATCCATATCCGTCAACTCCTAAATAGCCTCCGAACGTAAACGGAAGAAGCCAAATCGGCTGTGCGATTTCAAAATCTGCAAGAATGTTAGGAATAAAATATCCTCCATCATCACCCAGATAATCGAAAGCACCATAGTTCAATCCAAGGCCGACAGAAAGAATCATATCTCCCTTTTCGATTCCGCCGCCATAGTTCTTCCAACATTCTGACCATTCAAACGCAAAAGCTGATGTTCCAAGAGCAAAAACAGCAGCTACTGTTGCAATAATCTTCTTTATCATAATGAAAAACTCCTTTAAGTAATAATAAGATATTACCATACTTTATGTATTGTCGCTAAAACCGTGAAACAGGTTTTAGCGACAATGAGATTTGTCAATCTCATTGTCCACTATATAGTGGACAAATTTTTTTCCATAAAAAAAGTGTATCCATAGCACCAAAACGCCTGCTTGACAACCGATTTCGGGGGGGGGGTATACTACCCTTTGACCTTGGGCTGAACTGACAAAAAATTTCAGGAAAGTCCAAGCCCAGAAATCAACTTGTTGAGAGAATCAACAAAAGGCAGGCGTTATGAAAAAACGAAAAAGTTTGTTTTTTTTAGGAATGTTGTTTTTGTCATTCGTTTTATTTTCTTGTAAAAATGATGATTCGGATGATTCAATTAATATCAAAATCACAGGAGAATTGACTTCTGCAGAGAACGAAAATCTCTCTGACTACGGAAACCTGATTATGAACATTACTCAGGCTTCTAAAGATCTTACAGATTTCAAAGCTGAAGATTCTCAGGAAATAAAAATAAAAAACTCTATTTCTATAAACAAAAAACTGAAAGATGTAATGGAGCAGTTCAGCATTGAGTTTTATCTAGTTCCTTTTACAGAAGAGCAGGTTGAAAACCTTAATAAGAAAAAACAAGCGAACGAGCTTGGACATTTTAATCTTACTTATGAAATAACTGGTCCAAACGCAGAAAGAAAGGGTGAAAAGAATCTTACTTTTTATGCAAGCGAAATAAAGTTCTATGCAAACGATAAAGAAAATCCATATGACTCTTTGGTTCAATGCAAAACAACAGACTGTATTTGGATAGATGATACTGCATCTCTTTCTGTAAAAAATAACAGTGCTGAGGAAATTTCACAAGAGCCGGAGTATATTCAGTATGATGGCGAAATAAAAACAGATGAAAATGAAGACCCAGAAAAATATTTGGATGTAGATGATTCAAGTATTCTTGAAATTCCAGAACATGAAGCAAGAAAGAAAGTAAACGCATTTTTTATCAATAACACTAAGCCTACTGATAATTTCTTTAATTTTGGAGATGAAACAGCAACAGAAGACATTCAGTTCGGAGATGTATTCTATTTTGCCCAGTCTGACTATGACGCAAACAAGGAAACAGTAAAAGACGCATTTAACAAAGGCGCGCTTCTTATGATGAGAGGCGGCGATTTGGATAATGTTGAAGAAATTTTCAAGGATTTATCAATTGACACTTCATATATAACTGAAACAGAACTTGAAAAAGACAAAGGCGATCCTGTATTCTTTATAGGGAAATACAGCGATAACGTATTCTTTGAAGTTCTTTACACAGAAGAAGCAACAAGCGAAAACGAAGATGCGAACAAGCTTGCTGTAAACCAGATGACAAAGCAGATAATCACAGCTTTCAATAATCTGGATGACATAGTAAAAGAAATAGAAGAAAATACTAACAATCAAGCGTCTTCAATAAGAGCTGCAAACGGCGAAGAAATAAAAAATATTCTGAAAAACTTTGGAACTGCGGATGCAACAATTTCTCAAAGGTTCTACCAGAAAATACCGATTAAATACACCTGGAACTATTTGCGAAACGACTGGGATGGAGCATTAAAAAAGTATAAAAAATATGGAAAAGATTACGAGCTAATTGATGCCCATTACCGAAAGCTTCTTGTATGGTTTATACATATATATCCGAACAAAGAAAAAGGCGAAAAATATGGAAGGCACTACTATTATATACAAGATATGCCGTCTTTTACATACAAGAACACATATTTTGGGGAAGTTACCCAGGCTGTAAAAAACAACACATCTCCATATGATTATTACGGTGGCGGACACAGCCCTTTAACAATTGCAAAAACTCAGGAATTCTATGGAAGAGAGGCAGAAATTTCATTTGAACCGGCAAACAGATTGGATATTCCTAAAGTTGAATGGTGCACAGACTCGCCTATAACACAGGATGTAGACTTGAAAAGGTCTTCAACATCAGGATGGTCTTTTACAGCTACTGCCAGCGGTTCTGTTGGTTCAGGCGGAAAAAAGAAGGCTGGCATTGAAGCAAGCGCCAGCTACAGTTTTTCAAATACTGTAGAATGGGAAGAAAAAGCCGTTACAATAGAACGCCTGTCTGAGCCGGGAATGTCAAACTTTTCTTGGAGATACAAAATGCGCCCGGCAGACTTTAAATTCGGATGGTTCTGCAGAGCTTCCACAGAATATGTTGACAACACTCCTTGCGTAACAGCAAAAACCACTTTGATGCCGGAAGCTTATTCACAGTATGTATTCTCTGTTTCTGATGAATATGTACGCAAACTTCCATTTAAAATGACTATGGTTTCAACACTTGAAAGACTTGCCGGAAAGTGCGGAACTAACTGCTGCCGAGGAACTGCACGTGCTGAACAGTCTGACATAATAAGTTTGCCGTATGACCGTTATTTTAACTACGAAACAGGCGAAGCATCTGAGACTATTGTAGAATAACTTTAAGACAACAAATTTGCAAAAAACGACCTGCACTTTAAAATGCAGGTCGTTTTTTTATGCAATTAATGCCGCTGATTTTTAAATATTCAGTTCCATTTGCTGCGGCTAGTCTTTTAAAAGGTAACTTTTCTGCAAGCCTTGAATTACTGTGTCGGTTTGTTTCAGGCCGCCAAGAAGAAGCGGTGAATTTTCGTTGTGGAATTTGTAGTTTTCAAATGCTTTCTGCAGAGATTGGTTGGCGTAGCAGTATATAAAAGCTGGAAGATACAAATCCGAAAAATCCCTTTTTCTTTAATATTCAGAGCTTAACAGAAAATCTGCGATATGCATTGTCTTAATTCCTTCATAATTTCCACCTGCGAATTCATCTGTTGTAAGCACATACTTTGGATAATTGTCATGTATTGCAAGAAGCCGGTCATATTCTCGTTTTTCTGTTTTTTCAGAATTAATTTTCTGCGTGACCTGCACATATATTTTTTCATTTTGCCGGACAGCCACAAAATCAATTTCGCCATCGCCGATTTTTCCAATATTTACAGTATATCCTCTGCGGCAAAGCTCCAAATATACAATATTTTCAAGACTGGAAGCCACACAGTCTGCCTGATAGCCAAGGACACTGTAACGAAGTGCGACATCCGCAAGATAAAATTTCTCCTGTGTTTTTAGAATTTCTTTTCCCTGCAAATCATATCGCGAGCAGCGATGAAGCAAATATGCCTTCTCCAGTTTTTCTAAATAGCTGTAAACCGTTTCATTATCAAGCGACCGGTGTTCCGATTTAAGATAATCTGAAACTGTCTTGGCTGAAAAAGTATTTCCCACATTATTGAACGTGTATTTTACAACGCGCTCCAGCTGATTGATTTTCCTTACCTGATTTCGTTTAACTATATCTGAAAAAATTGTGGAATTATAAATGTCCCGAACGATTGTATAAACTTCATCCTGAGAATATGCCTGCAAATGGGTCGCAGGAAATCCACCTAGCCGAACGTAATTCGCAAACTCCTCTTTTGGTTCTTTAATGGCGGCATAATTTTCCTTGAATTTCAGATATTCTCCAAACGACAATGTAAATATCTGAAAAGCGATATATCTTCCGGTAAGATACGTTGAGATTTCAGAGGACATCATCCGAGAATTAGAACCAGTTACATAAAAATCAACATTAAAATCCGCTGCAAGAGAATTAACAACCCTTTCCCAGCCATTGATTTCCTGAACCTCATCAAGAAAAATATAAGTTTTGGTCGTAACAGAAATCTGTTCCTTTAACATGGCGTACATCTGTTTTGCAGTCATATCTTCATATTCCATAGAATCAAAACGGCAGCTTACAATCCGCTCTTCTGGAACATTCCGCTCTGTTTTAAGTTTTTCCATTATCATTTTCAATATGGTAGATTTTCCGCAACGGCGCACTCCTGTCAGTATCTTTACAAATGGAGTATCCGTATACGCCATAATTTTATCAACATATATTGGTCTATAAATCACGACAAACACCTTTATCAAAAAATAGAATATCGCAATTTTACCACACTTTCAATACTTTTGCGATTTGTAACCGCAAAAGTATTTTATTTTTTATTTAATGTGCCTCGTATTTTCTTGATTAACTGTAATAATTTGGTATCTCTCTTTATCATAATTTCATTAAAATAATCTTCCGTACTATACTTCGAATTAGTATCAATTGCCTCGTCCAAATGTACAAATCTAAGAACAAATCCAGCCTCTGCTTCATAATCATCCAGATTCTGTTTTGTAAGTAGTTTCTCAGCCTTGCATAAATAATAAAAATTTTCCTGTTCAAAAATAGTGTTTGGAGTAGTATTGCTTTTTTGACGGCGCAAAACACTTCCAAATTCCTCTATCGATTCAGGAATAACAACCAATCCTGTTTCTTCCCTGACTTCACGGATAAGTGCTTCTTTTTTATCTTCTTCCTCGTGAATTCCACCGCCAGGAAATTTATAATATTTCTCTTTTTGGCTATAAACAAGAGCTATTCTTCCATAATCATCAAAAATTATCCCTCTCGCTGATGGTCTGCAAAAAACATTATCCTTCAAGTCATAATCATGTAAATCTATTTCAAATAACCGTTCCATGGCTGGTCTCCATATATAAATATATAGTCATTGTCAAACTCAAAATTCTCTTTATCTTCCGGCTGAACATACCTGATTTCTGTCATTTTATTTACCTCGCAAAGTTCCGCTTTGCTAAAATTGCATTGTTCCTAAAATCTTTCATCAATTATTTCTTTTGCATAGTTTCCTGATAAATTTTGATTCAACAGTTTCGTTTTATGAAATTATTTATCATTGT
>SAMEA104315436__coassemble_1398_pt1 | contig 14932 bp, 14 predicted proteins | sample SAMEA104315436__metabat2_high_PE_011 | metagenome-assembled genome bin SAMEA104315436 (sample SAMEA104315436) | gut metagenome | biome: Monkey gut; feature: monkey-associated habitat; material: faeces | place: China | collected 2013 | reverse complement strand
CTCATTTGTTTCTGCGTTCAAATAATTCATAAAATGATATTTTCTGCCGAAATAAACAACAGAAAGCGTGTCCAAGTCAAATTCTGAATAGCAATATTCTCCGCTGTCTGCAACTGTTGAAGTGCTGGAAACTTCAGCCACAGATTCAACTGTCTCTCCGTTCAGCTTATACAACGAAGATTTTTCGTTTCTTTCATTTCCAAGATACGGGCTTCCTCCGCCGATTCTTAAAAATGCAGCGCGGTGGTCTGGATTCACAGAATTTGTTCCAAACAAATGGCAGCTTAGTCCCATTCCATAATTGTCATCGTCAATTTTATCAATTTCATTCTGATATTTATTTATTTCATTAGAAAGATCAGTTATTTCTTTCCACTGCATTTTCAGCTCGCCGTCTTCAACAGAAGGCTTTGTGAAATAAACTTTCAAGTCAACAGGAACATTTCTGCTGTTGTCAGTATCGTAGCTAGGCTTGAATCCCAAAGCATAAATGTAATCTTTGTCCGCAATCACCTTTGAAAAGAAAAAGCCTGAAAATTCTGTGTTTTCAAAAACGTAATGAACCGTGTCCGGCAAGCCGTTTCCAGAAAGCTCCTTCCACGCGCCGTGCTCTTCCCTGCTTGCATCCTTGAACTGCAAAGCGCCGTTCGCAAGAAAAAGATATTTTTTTCCATCGGAAGAATCGTAGCGGGCAATATTGTTTATAAATCCCGGCATTTTCTGTGTTGTAAGCTCAATTTCATCGCGGATATTCTGATAAACCGCATCCCAGCAGCCAGTGAATCCAAAAAGAGAAACCGCAAGAATCAAGACGCTAAAAATAATTTTTTTCACTTTATAACCTCTGAGCACTAGAAGTGATAGCGGGCTGAAACACCAGCTTCCATAAAAATTCCATAGTCGGAATCAGCATTTTTTGTTGTAGTGTACCATTCCGGCAGGTAAAGGAATTCCGCATTCAAGCCGACAGACCATCCTTCTGTAATTCTGAAAAATGCGCCGGATTCTGCTTTTGCCACAAATCCCGGAAAATATTTTTTGTTCGCGCAAGTTTCAAAGGCAAAACCAACTGAAAGCGTCACTGGAAATTCAAAGCGTCCTGCGCAAGGCTGAACCATTGCCCCGAAAGTAATTGGAACAAACGTAAAAACATTGCTTCCGATTGTAGGATTGTAGCCAGCCATAAGCTCGCCGCCAAGAGCAAGCCATCCGTTCAGAAACCTGTAGTAGCCAAGCTGCGCCGAGCCTCCGATTGTAAGCTGGTCGCCGAAATTCAACGGAAAATTTCCCATAACTCCAATTTTAAGGAACTGGTCGCCGCGACCGTTTCTTGAATAGTCGTCGTTTCTGACTATATTCACATTGTTTTCATCTTCATCGTTATTTTTATTTTCTTCAGACTGTTCATCCTGGCTCTGTTCATTTTGTTCCGTCTGGCTGCCCTGGTCAAAATCCGGCTCGTCATCTTCCGCCTGCGCAAAAAGCGGAACAGAAAGCACAAGCAATATGCCAAAAAGGGAAAGAATACGTTTCATTTTTCCTCGCATTTTCTATATAATTAGTTCCAAAAAGTATACATTTTTTATAGACTTTTTACAATAAAACACAAAAACACACGGATGGTAACAAATGAGCGCAAAAATTATCGACGGAAAAGAAATAGCCGCGCAAGTCCGCAGGGAAGTTGCAGAAAAAACTGCGGCATTAAAAGAAAAAGGAACAACGCCTTGCCTCGCTGTAATTCTTGTTGGCGAAAACCCGGCCAGCGTTTCTTATGTAACAGGAAAGCAAAAAGCGCTTGCAGAAGCCGGAATGGCGGACCGGAGCATGCATCTTCCTGAATCAACAACAGAAGAAGAGCTTCTTGAAATAATCAGCAAGCTGAACAACGACAAAACTGTCCACGGAATTTTAGTCCAGCTTCCTCTTCCAAAACATATAAACGAAGAGAAAATCATTCTTGCAATAAGCCCGGAAAAAGATGTTGACGGATTTCATCCTGTAAATGTTGGAAATCTTGTTATCGGAAAAAAATGCTTTCTGCCTTGCACGCCGCATGGAATTATAGTCCTTCTGCAGAAAATGAATATTGAAACAAGCGGAAAACACGCAGTTGTAATAGGACGCTCAAACATTGTTGGAAAACCAGTTTCGCTTCTGCTTGCAAGAAAAGAAACAAACTGCACTGTAACAATCTGCCACACAGGAACTAAAAACATGCCTGAAATCACAAGGCAGGCAGACATAGTCATTGCCGCGGCAGGAAAACCGCACACGCTCACAAAAGAAATGATAAAGCCTGGCGCAGTTGTAATTGATGTAGGAGTGAACAGAATTCCTGACCCAACAAAAAAATCCGGGTTCAGGCTCGTGGGCGACTGCGATTTTGAAGATTTGAAGGAAACAGCAGGCTTCATAACTCCGGTTCCGGGCGGAGTCGGTCCTATGACAATAGCAATGCTTATGCAGAACACTCTGGAAGCGGCGGAAAATTCAGTCCGCTAGCCCTGATATTCCGTGTACGCATACGCATCATGGTTGTGGATGCTTTCCGCGTTTGTACATTCTACGCTGAACCACTTGAACGGTTTTTCAATCTTGAAATTCCTAAGGCCAAGATAGACTTCGCGCACAACATCCTCAACAAAACGAGGATTTTCGTACGCGTGCTCGGTTACATATTTTTCATCCTTGCGCTTCAAAAGTGAATACAATCCGTTTGAGGCGCAGCTTTCCACCATTTGAATAACGTCCTCAATCCAGAAGAAACCGGAATAAAGCAGTTTTACAACAACAAGTCCGCGCTGGTTGTGCGCTCCATACTCGCTGATTGCCTTGGAGCACGGACATACTGTTGTAACAGGAACCTGAATTGAAACAAAAAACTGCTTTTCAGTTTCAGAAACAGCTCCTTCATACTTGCAGGTATAGCTCATAATCGCCGGCTGGCCGCTTACAGGCGCTCTCTTTTCCATAAAAAACGGAAATGTCATTTCACCGTAAGATTTCTGCGCATTAAGATGAGTGCGGATTTCCTCAAGCATTTCCAGAAAATGGTTCATTGTAAGATTTTCGTGGTGCTTGTGAAAAATTTCAATAAAACGGCTCATGTGAGTTCCCTTGAAATGGTGGGGAAGATTCACAAACAAATCAACAACAGCGGTTGTGTTCTGGGTTTTATTATTTTTATCAAGAACCGTAACCGGATATTTCACGCCTTTCACGCCGACTTTCTGCAAAGGAACTTCGCGGGTATCTTCTTCATTCTGCACATCAATCATAGCCATATATTAGCAAATATGAAAAAAAAAAGAAATGCGCATATTGCATGGCGCGGCATATTCACAAATTGAGAAATTCTTCCCACGAATAAATTTGCCTGGAAGCATTTTTAATATTATCCTTATAATATATTTTCGCTGGAGGAACCGGAAATGAAGGCAAAAATCGCAGTTTACGACACGCGCTCTTATGACAAGAACGCGCTTTTGAAATCAAATGAAAATTTCGGCTTTGAGTTTGATTTTTTTGAATTCAAGCTCACGGAAAAAACAGTTTTTTCGGCAAAAGGCTTTGACGCTGTCTGCATATTTGTAAACGACGTTGCAAATGAGGAAGTAATAAAGGCGCTGGCGGAAGAAAATGTAAAGCTAATTGTTCTGCGCTGCGCCGGATTCAACAATGTTGACTTGAAAGCCGCTTCAAAATACGGAATAAAAGTTCTGCGCGTTCCAGCCTATTCGCCGCACGCAGTCGCCGAGCACGCGGTTTCGCTTCTTCTTTCGCTCACAAGACATATTCCGCAGGCTTACGTACGCACAAAAACCGCGAATTTCAACCTTGAAGGACTGACCGGCCGGGAACTTTACGGGCTTACCGCCGGAATTTATGGAACTGGAAAAATCGGGCGCATAATGGCGGAGCTGCTTTCCGGATTCGGAATGAAAATTATCCTGTGCGATCCGTTTCCGAACAACAAATGGGCTGATGAAAAAGGATTCAAATATGTTGACACACAGACAATATTCAAGGAAAGCGATGTTCTAAGCCTTCACTGCCCTCTTACAGATGAAACTTACCACATTGTAAACCACGACAACCTGAAGTCAATGAAAAACGATGCTGTAATAATAAACACAGGCCGAGGCGCGCTGATTGACACAAAAGCGCTTGTGCACTCGCTGAAACACAAGTACATCGGAGGCGCGGCGCTTGATGTCTACGAAGAGGAAAGCGCGTTTTTCTTCAAGGACTGTTCCGGCGAAGTTATAACCGATGACGTTCTTGCCAGGCTTTTGACATTCCCGAATGTAATCATAACCGGACACCAGGCGTTCCTTACAACAACGGCGCTTTCAAACATTGCCGATGTAACGCTAGGAAACGTAAAATCATTCATGGAAGGCTCGGAACTAGCAAATGAAGTGAAAATGTAGGATTTCCGCATATATCATAATTCGTATTTTTTCTATATAATTCAATATCTTATGAAGTATTATTTTGAAACATACGGTTGCCAGATGAATCTTGCGGAATCCGCCGCTGTTGAGCAGCTTCTTATTGCCCGCGGATGGGAAAAATCAGAGGATGCGGAAACAGCGGACATGGCTATAATAAATACATGCTCAGTACGCGCAAGCGCAGAAAACCGGATTTTCGGGCGCTTGGGATATTTCACCGGGCTTAAAGCTGTTCGCAACAAGAATGAGTTCGCAAAATACAAGTCCTTTGAAAAAGCCACAAAGCTGGTTGAAGAGCATCCAGTTCCAATAACAGTTGTTGTAATGGGCTGCATGGCGGAACGGCTTCTAGGCTCGCTCCAGAAAGACTGGCCTGTCATTGACTACGTTGTGGGAACTTACGCGAAACATCACTTCGGGGACATTATAACCGCAGTTGAAGAAAAAAAAGAGCGCGTCCAGATTGACGATACAGAAAAATACAAATTCGCTCCGGTTTCCTACGAGCAAGGCGCAAAGTCAACGTTCGTTCCGATTATGCACGGATGCAACAATTTCTGCACGTACTGCATTGTTCCGTATGTCCGAGGACGGGAAATAAGCCGGCCGGCGGAAGAAATTCTTCACGAGCTGGACATTCTTACAAAATACAAAGTTCTGGACATAACTCTTCTTGGCCAGAATGTAAACAGCTACAAATCCGTTTACCAGGGAAAGGAAATCAATTTTTCCCAGCTGCTCCAGATTATCGCCGACCATCTTAAAGAAACAAATTCAACAATCGGCTGGGTGCGCTTTCTTTCAAGCAACCCGAAAGATTTTTCCGACGAGCTGATTGATGTGATTGCAAAAAACGAAATTATCTGCCACCACATTGCGCTTCCTGTTCAGCACGGTTCTTCAGCAGTTCTAAAAAAGATGAACCGCCAGTACACGCGCGAGCAGTATCTTGAGCTTGTAAAAAAAATCAAGGCAAAAATTCCGGACGTTTCGCTCACAACAGACATTATGATGGGCTTTCCAACAGAAACAGAAGAAGATGTGGAGCTTACTCTTGATCTTATGAACCAGGTTCGATTTGAAACAGCCTGCATGTACTATTACAATCCGCGAGAAGGAACGCCAGCGGCAAAATGGGAGCAGATTCCAGAAAAAGTGCGGAAGGAACGTCTTCAGCGCGTAATCGACCTTCAGCTGGTCCACACAGACGAGCAGATGAAAAAACGCATCGGCCAGACAGCAAAAGTTCTAGTTGAAGGAATAACCCGCGACAACAAGGATGAGCTTCTCGGCAAAACCGCGCAGGATGAAAAAGTCAGTTTCAAGGCGGACAAATCTTTGATAGGAAAGTTCATCTATGTTAAAATAGATTCGCTGAACGGACACACCTTCAAAGGCACCGTTGTTTCAGAAAACTAATTTTAATGGAGAAGATTATGATAGCAAACCTGATTTCAATTATTGTCGGAATTGTTTTCATCGCATTTTTCGCAGGATTCAACCTTGACAACAAATGCGATGTAAGCCTTGTTTTCTATACTTTTAAGAATATTCCTGTTTTCTTTACGATTCTAGTTTCTTTCGCAGTCGGAATGCTCTGTTCGCTTCCGTTTGCGCTCGTTCACCGGACAAAAAAAGCGAAGGCGCAGAAAGAACCGAAAGCCAAGAAAAATTCCGCAGAAAAGAAAAATCCTGAAAAAGCAGAATCCGCCGGAACTTCCGAAGAAAAACCTTCTGAAACAAAAGAAAATTCCCCTCAGCAGAACCCAGGAAGCAACTGATGAAAAAAACTTTTCAAAAGCTGTCCGCCCTGATTTTATGCGCATCGTTCTGCAGCTCAGTTTCCGCAGAGGAACTTTCCGCAAGAAAAATCGCGGACAACGCAGTCAAAAAAGGCTCGCCGCAGGAAGCTGTAGAATACGTTTCCGCCGAAGCTGAAAAAATCACAGTTCCCGCAGAAAAAAGAGCCGCATACGCTTTTCTGGGCTCGCTTCAGGAAGCAACCGCCGATTTCAGCGAGGCTCAGAAATCTTTTGCAAAAGCCGCCGGAATCGCGGCAGGAAACGCAGACGGAATGCCTAAAAAATCAAGTGAACGTCTTGTTCTTGATGCAATCCGATGCGCGCTGAGCGCCGGAGATTGGGAAAACGCAGAAAACTACCTTAATTCCGCCGTAAGAAATTCAAAAAACACGGAAATTCAGGCGACAATAAAACTTTACGAGCAGTGGGCGCTTTTATGCAAGGCCCAGAACTTTTCAGAGCTGAAAGAACCTTGCGAAATGCTCAAAACCTACGCAAACCTTGATTCAATGAAATCTGTGAAACCGTCAGTTCTTCTTACTTTATGGTACATCACATCCGAATCTTCCTATGCGGAAACATTGAAAAAAGAATTTCCTTCTTCAATGGAAACTGGAATTGTGAACGGAAAAATTCAGATTTATCCGGCGCCGTTCTGGTACTTTCTGCCTCGAAAAACTGCCGCATCGCCGGATTTCTCTTCTGAAAGCCAGAATTCTCCTGCAGAAACTGATAAAACTGCTGAAAAACCAAAAATTTCCAGCGCTTCACCAGAATCATCTTCTTCAACAGAAAGCAAATCTTCCTCCGATGAAGCAAAGCCAAAATGCCAGCAGCTCGGACTTTTCCGCGACAAGGAAAACGCCAGGCAGTTCGCAGAAAAAATAAAAACAAAAGGCTTCAACGCATACATCCAGGAAGAAACAAAAGCCAGCGGCACAAAATATTTTCTTGTAATCGTAGATGAAAATTCAGAAGGCTCAATGGGAATAAAACTGAAAAGCGCAGGCTTTGAATGTTATCCTGTTTTTTAAAACTCAATTTTTAACTAAAAAAAACCTGGAATTTCTGCAAAATATGCAGGAACTCCAGGCTCAAACAGAACTACTTCAAGTTAATCAAGCTCTTGTCATAATCTGAAGGCGGAACAAAGCCCATCAATTCCATAAGAGTTGCCGGCCAGCTTGAAATTCCAAGCCCGTCGTTAAGCTTTGTGTTGTCATATTCGCCCTTGTACTCAGGATCGTAGATAATTCCCGGAACAGGATTCAACGAATGGCTTGTTTTCGGCTTAGGCTCGCCGTTCTTATCCATTTTTACAGAGCCGTCTTTTGCGTGCTCGTACATATCATCGCTGTTTCCGTGGTCAGCTGTAAGACACAAAATTCCTCCAGCCTCATCAATAGCCGCCTTAAGACGTCCAAGCTGAAGATCCATTCCTTCCATAGAACATACAACAGCATTGAAAACACCAGTGTGGCCAACCATATCGCCGTTCGGATAGTTCAAGCGGATGTGGTCGTATTTTCCAGACTTGATTGCCTCAATAACTTTGTCAGTAATTTCAGCGCACTTCATCCAAGGACGCTGCTCAAACGGCACAACATCAGAAGGAATTTCAACGTAATCCTCAAGCTTCTCGTCAAATTTTCCCTGTCTGTTTCCATTGAAGAAGTAAGTAACGTGCCCGTATTTCTGAGTTTCAGAAATCGCCATAAGATGAACGCCAGTCTTTGTAAGATACTCGCCCATAGTCCTGTCAATGCTCGGCGGATTAACAAGGTACTGATGCGGAATATGCGCATCTCCATCGTACTCCATCATTCCGGCATATTCGCAGGCAGGAACACGCTTTCTGTCAAAATGATTGAATTCAGCGCCAGCCTCAAAAGCATTTGTAATTTCAAGCGCGCGGTCGCCGCGGAAGTTGTACAGAATAACAGAATCGCCGTCCTCAATAGTTCCAACCGGCTTTCCGTTTTCCGCAATTACAAACTCGTGCATATCCTGGTCCAGAAGCCCAGCCTGCTCCGCGCGGTAAGTTTCAATCGCCTTTGTAGCAGACTCAAACTGCCGTCCCTCGCCAAGAACATGAGCGTACCAGCCGCGCTGAACCATCGGCCAGTCAGCGTTGTAGCGGTCCATAGTAATGAACATTCGTCCGCCGCCCGAAGCGATTCTGTAATCAGCATCTTTGAAAGACGCAAGATATTCCTCCAGCGGAGTAACAAAAGTCAGAGCGGAAGTAGGATCAACATCGCGTCCGTCAAGCAGCGCATGAACACGGATTTTCTTGATTCCTTCCTTGTTCGCCTCAGCAACCATCGCTTTCAGGTGATCAATATGACCGTGAACATTTCCGTTTGAAACAAGACCGATAAAATGCAAAGTTGAATTCTTGTCCTTCACATTTTTAATAAGTTTTTTCCAGGTTTCACCCTGATACATCAATCCAGACTTAATCGACTCGCCTACAAGTTTCGCTCCCTGGGCAAAAACACGGCCGCAGCCAATCGCATTGTGGCCAACCTCGCTGTTTCCCATGTCGTCATCAGAAGGAAGTCCAACCGCAGTTCCGTGAGCCTTAAGCTTCGTGTGCGGACAGTTAGCTGTAAACCAGTCCAAATACTTCATCTTAGAAGCCTTAACCGCATCGCCGTCAGCATATTTTCCGTATCCAACGCCGTCCATAATAACAAGAACAACAGGACCTCGTCGGCCTTTCCAATTAGGATTTTTTTGCAACGAATGCATTGTATCTGCCATAAAAAAACCTCTTTTATATTCAGGGCGCATTTTTGCTCCGCAAAAACCGGGCTTTTCGGGGTTCCGGCACAAGCCTTCATTGCAAAAGGCCTATGCTTTCGCAAGCTCAACCATAAGCATTTTGCAACGCTTCGCGCCCCTACAATCCCTTGCGCATTTTCATTCAGCAAAACAATAACATTTTTTCAGATTCATTTAAACCCTGTTTCAAAACCTTAAATCTCAATATTACGGCCGTTCAAAACAGCTTTCTTCAAATTTCCGGAATCATAAACCAGTTTCAGTGAAAAAAACGGAACTTTCAGCTCAATCAGCTTCAAAAAAATTTCATCGCCTTTCCAGTGCGGAAGCTCGTTCATCCTGGATTTCTCAATCCATTCAAGCTCGCCTTCGTCACATTCCAATAAATCGCCGGAAAAATCATCCGACCAGAAAATATGCATATACTCGGTGAAATTTTCATCGCTCACAAAAGTAACAATGCCGCGGTATTCCATTCCATTCAACGAAAGCCCGGTTTCCTCTTTAACCTCTCGCAGAATACATTCCTCAGGGCTTTCAGTTTCTTCAAATTTTCCGCCGACTCCAATCCATTTGTCGTGGTTGTAATCATTCTGCTTTTTTGTGCGGTGAAGCATAAGATATTTTGAATCTTTTTCTATATAAATCAGCGTTGTATTCTGCATGGATTTATTCATAAATCAGCCTAAAACCATTTTATCGTTAACTTCGCCGTTAATGCTGAACTTCTGCAGCAAATCCTCAACTGTAAGATTCTTTTTTTCTTCGCCTTTAACATCGTAGACAACTTTTCCGTCCATCATCATAATAAGGCGGTTTCCGTAGCGGATTGCATCTTTCATATTATGTGTAACCATAAAAGCTGTAAGATTATCGCGCTGAACAAATTCCTCTGTAAGCTCAAGAACTTTTTTCGCAGTTTTAGGGTCAAGCGCGGCTGTATGCTCATCCAGAAGCAGAAGTTTTGGTTTCTGCAATGTTGACATAAGAAGCGTTAAAGCCTGCCTCTGCCCGCCGGAAAGAAGCCCGACTTTTGCGTCCATCCGGTTTTCAAGCCCAAGATCAAGAAGCGCAAGCTTTTCCTTGTAAACTTTTTTTTCTGCCGGCTGAACATACCAGCTAAGACCTCGCCTTTTTCCACGGCGCATCGCCATTGCAAGATTTTCTTCTATAGACATATTTGCGGCGGTTCCCATCATAGGATCCTGAAAAACGCGTCCAAGATACTTAGCGCGCTCATATTCAGGACGGCCGGTCAGCTCAACGCCGTCAAGAACAATCGAGCCTGTGTCCGTGTAATGAACGCCCGCAATAATATTCAGCAATGTTGATTTTCCAGCGCCATTTCCGCCAATAACAGTAATAAAATCTCCGTCATCAATTTCAAGATCTACACCGCGGATTGCTTTTTTTTCTGTAATTGTTCCAGGATTAAAAGTCTTTGTTATATTAAAAAGTTTAAGCATTGCAGACCTCTACTGTTTATCGTTGTATTTTTTTATCTGAATGTGGCGGGTGTTTTCCTCTTCATTCACATTCATTCCAGGAAGGCTTCTGCGGCGGCGGTCAATTTTCGCCTTTACAACAGGAACACTAAGAGCCACGGCTACAATCAAAGCTGTAAGAAGCTTCAAGTCGGTCGATTTCAATCCAAGCTGAAGAACAACCGCAATTACAATCCTGTAAATAATAGAACCGAAAACTGCGCTCAGAAGTGTCCACCAGAAACCGAATTTCGAGCCGAAAATCACTTCGCCGATAATTATGCTTGCAAGACCGATAACAATCGTTCCTGTTCCCATTCCAACATCAGCGTATCCCTGGCTTTGGGCAACAAGCGCGCCGCTCATAGCGACCATTCCATTTGAAATCATAAGGCCAAGCATTTTTGTATTGTCTGTATTCACGCCCATGGCCCGCACCATATGCTCATTGCTTCCTGTCGCGCGGATTGCGCTTCCTATTTCAGTGCCGAAAAACCAGTACATAAGGGCAATAATAACAGCAACAACCACAAGCCCGATTATCAGAGAAACAGATGTTGTTGTAAGCCGGCCGCCGGAAAAATCCTTCAGCATGCTCATCATTGTGGAGCTTCCCAGAAGCGGCGTATTGGCTTTTCCCATAATCCTGATATTTATTGAGTAAAGCGCAATCTGTGTCAAAATACTTGCAAGCAGAATATTTATCTTAAGCTTAGTATTCATAAAACCAGTTGCAAGACCGCAAAGCATTCCTACTATAAAAACAAAAAGCAAAGTCAGAACAGGATTCATTCCTTTTACAATAAGAATAGCTGTAACAGCTCCGCCAGCAGCAAAACTTCCGTCAACGGTCATGTCAGCCACGTTCAAAATTCTAAAGGTAAGATAAACTCCAAGTGTCATCAGCCCCCAGAGAATTCCCTGGGCAACCGCACCTTCCATTGCAAACAAAATGGACATCATGCACTCCAAAAAATAAGATTATAAATATACCGGAACTAGTCTCTAGGAACTGTGATTCCCAAAGCCTTTTCTGTTTCGGCATTTACAGTAAGATCGCAGTTCTGGAGATATTCAATCGGCATTTCAGCAGGCTTTTTTCCATCGCGGAGAATTTCCACAGCCATTTTCGCAGTCTGCTTTCCAAGCTCGTAGTAGTTGATTCCGTAAGTCGCAAGACCGCCGGCATTGACCATTCCTTCTTCACCGCAGATTACAGGAACCTTGCTTTCATTCGCAACCTGTGAAACCAGGGACATTCCAGCGGCAATCATGTTGTCCGTAGGAGAATATATTGCGTCAACTTTTCCGCAGAGATTTGCAACAACCTGCTGAATTTCATTCGCATTTGAAACAGTTCCGTCAATATATTTCAGGCCAAGCTTGTCGCAAGCGGCTTTTGCAAGCGCAATCTGAAAATAAGAATTCTGCTCGCTTGAACAGTAAAGCATTCCAACAGTTTTAGCGCCAGGAACAATTTTCTTAAGAAGATCTATCTGGGCAGCGCAAGGAGTCAAGTCAGAAGTTCCAGTAACATTTCCGCCTGGCGCTGTGTTTTTCTGAACAAGCTTCGCAGACTCAGGATCTGTAACAGAAGAAATAAGAATCGGAATATCTTTTGTAAGATTCGCAACAGCCTGCGCCGCCGGAGTCGCAATCGCAAAAATCAAGTCGTCGCGGTCATTGATAAGTTTTTCCGCAATTGTAACGCAGTTAACCTGCTCGCCCTGAGCATTGTGGTAATCGATTTTTATATTTTTTCCATCAACATAGCCGGCTTCAGCAAGCCCGTCAACAAAACCTTTGTAGTTCGCATCCAACGCAGAATGCTCAACAAGCTGAATAACACCAATCTTTATTTTTTTATCACCAGTTTTTGAACATCCAGAAAATCCAACAGCAAGCGCGCAGACAGCCGCGGCCGCAGCAAACAATTTTTTCATTTTTTTCAAATCCTCCAAAAATATGCTACATATTATAAAGCCAAAAAGATGTATAAACAAGAATGAATTTACATACTCGGATAAAAAATATTGCCTTTTTTTTGTTTGACTTATAAAATGTCCGTATGAAACTAAGCATAAGACTTCTTTTTATTCTGAGCCTTGGCCTTTCAATGGCTTCATGCGGCACAGTTCCAAAAATTCCTGAAGACGCAACTTCAACCCAGCTTATACAGATGGGCCAGGACGCGCTTGAATTTTCAAACTACACAGCAGCGGAAACGTACTACAAAGCTGTAATCCAGCGCTACGGAATGGACACCGCCACATACATAGAGGCTTCATACGAGCTTGGGCATCTTTACCTTAAGCAGAAAAGATACGAAGAGACCTACCAGAAATTCGACGAAATTCTTGCGACATTCGCAAATGCTGAAATCGGAGCAATCCCGGCCGCGTACAAAAAACTTGCAGAAATGGGAATCGAAAAAATCCCGGAAAAATACAGAACTGCAAAATAAAACAGTCTGTTTTTACATTTTCTTATTTTCTCAAAACTTGCATTACGCTATAAATAGATATAAAATATCTATATGAAAAACGTACTTATAATCGATGCGCCTCCAATGTTCCGGGAATTTTTAAAGAACAAACTTTCAGAGGAAAAAGTCAACGTTACAATAACACAGGAAAAGCGTGATGCTCTTATAAAAATCACATCTGTCCTGCCGGATCTTGTAATCATCGATATAAACGAATTTGATTCTCCAGACGAAATAATGGAGCTGTTCCAAAAAATAAAAGCTGATCCAAACGCATCAAGAATTCCGACAATTGCAACCGGTCCGAAAATGGATAAGAACATAATTGAAACCTACGCGAAGCTTGGAATCCACAAATATTTCGTGAAGCCGATAAAATTTGACATTTTCTTTGAGTCAATCGGCAAAATTCTTCACACAGCATTTTCAATGGACACAACACCGTGCGTTCTTGATATCCACCGCAACGGCGACATTATTTTCATAGAAATTGCGCAAGGCTTGAACCGGGAAAAACTTTCCCTTTTGAAATACAAGCTTTCAGAAATCATTGAAAACAACGAAATTGAAGTGCCAAAAATCATCCTGATGATGACAAATCTTGAGCTCAGTTTTATTGACGGCCTGAACCTGGAGCTTCTTCTTGACAACATTCTTTCCGACCCGAAAGTCCATGCGAAAAATGTGAAAGTTCTTTCATTCAGCACGTTCACCCAGCAGCTTATAGACGGCCATGCCCAGTACGACGGAATCGAAGTTGCAACAGATATTTCCCAGGTCCTGAATTATTTTGTTGAAAGCTCAAACACTTCCCGCGTTTCCGACCTGATTGCGGACAGAATTCTTTCAATTTCCGATTCTGACGTGGACGGTTCTGTTGAAATGCGTTTTTCTTCCGACTCAGTAAATTCCATGAACGGCGAAAACCCAGAATCTTCAGCAGAAGCAAAAATTTCTGAAAAACAGAGCAGTTTCACCGCGGTAACTTCAAGTTCCTCAGCGGCTGGCGAAAACGCCGATACAATCGCAGTAATCGACGATGACCAGATTACGCTGAAACTTTGCTACGCCGCATTCACACAGGCTGGATTCAAAGTTGATCTTTTTTCAAGCGGAATAGATTTTCTGGCAAACATGTCAAAAAAGAAATACAAGGCGATAATTCTGGATATTCTTATGCCTGGCGTTTCCGGCTTTGACACATTGAAAAGAATCCAGGGACTTGCAAACAAGCCGCCGATTGCAATTTATTCTCAGGCAACAAGAAAAGACATAATTCTGCAGGCGCTTTCGCTGGGCGCGAAAAGTTTTATTGTAAAGCCGCAGAAACCGGAAATTCTTGTAAGCAAGGTTCAGGAAATTTTAGTCTCAGATGAATGAAATTAACGACAATTCCAGCCAGCCGGAAGAATTTGACATTCCGAACGAGCTTTTCATTGCGAATGCCGTACATGAAATAAGAACGCCTGTTCAAACCGTAATCGGAACGCTCGACCTGCTTTCTGACACACGGCTGAACAAGGAGCAAATTGAATATGTGCGGCAAATCCGCTACGGAGCCGATGTTCTTCTTGCGCTCGTGAACGATATCCTTGACTTTTCAAAGCTGAAATCCCACAAGCTGCTCATTGAAAATATTCCGTACAACGTAAAAACGCTCGCTGAAAACGTGGCGCATCTAATCGGAATTGAAGCCTACAACAAGGAAATTGAAGTTGTAACCGACATTGACTACAAAAACATTCCAGACACAGTCCTTGGCGATCCGACACGAATTCAGCAGATACTTCTTAATCTTCTGAAAAACGCTGTGAAATTCACAAGCTGCGGATATATTCACCTTGAGCTTCTAAAACAAGACGAGAATTTGCTTTTTCAAGTTACAGACAGCGGAATCGGAATTGATGAAAAAAA
>SAMEA104315436__coassemble_1396_pt1 | contig 14967 bp, 19 predicted proteins | sample SAMEA104315436__metabat2_high_PE_011 | metagenome-assembled genome bin SAMEA104315436 (sample SAMEA104315436) | gut metagenome | biome: Monkey gut; feature: monkey-associated habitat; material: faeces | place: China | collected 2013 | reverse complement strand
AATACATCAATACTCTTTCTACAATGCTGAACGTTTCTGACTCAGTTGCATTCAAAGCGGCTCTTCAGAACAACTTTGACGAAATTTTCCCTTCTTCAGAAGTTTCTGCACAGGAAGTTGCAAACAAGATTTATTCTCTTGTAGGCTAATGTGTTAATTTCTTTAAAAAAGACAGAATGCGTTTTTAGTTTTTTAAAAACTGGAAGCGCATTTTGTTTATCCGCCGCACTTTTATTCTTCTCAGCGATGCCTGTTTTTTCAGAAGAAAGCAATTCAACCTTTTATTCTGAAAAAGCCGAAAAATTAATAGAAAAAGCAGACGAGCTGAAGTTATACGAAGATTCATACTGGCGGACATTGCTTCATTACAAGCCGGCATTGGTTCACCGCAGCAAAAGCCTTGTTGACGATCCTAAATTCTTCTGCGCAAAAAACGGAAAAACCAACCCAAAAGCGGAACTCAACGCAACAATAAGGGCATTTTTTGAGCCGGCGCCAGAAACCGCTGAAAACCAGGACAATCAAAACCAAACTGATTCTGCGCAAAATAAAAAAACAGAAATTCAGAAACATGCCATTGAACGTTTTCCGGGACGGTTCAAATGGATTTGCGAAAAGCTTGAACTTTCAGAGGATGATTTTCCGTACAACGGCGACATTGCATATCAAAAAAAACTGGAAAAATTAAATCCGGGAGATGTGTTTCTTGTTTTTCCATCAAGCTATTTAAAACGGCCAGCCTCAATATTTGGACACACTTTTCTTCTGGTCGAAACAAAAAACAAGCCGCGGCTCACAGCGAATTCAATAAGCTATGGTGCTGTAACAAATATCACAGGCGGTCCGCTCTACGCAATTCTTGGTCTTACCGGCGGATTCAAAGGATATTATGGATTTGAAACTTACTACGAAAAAATACGACAGTATTCCGACATGGATATGCGAGATATGTGGGAATGCAGGCTGAATCTTACCGATGAAGAAAAAGACAGAATGCTCCGGCACGTTTTTGATTTGGCTGGAATATACTCAAAATATTTTTTTACAAGCGAAAACTGCTCGTACAATCTTCTTTTCTTTATTGAAGCCGCGCGTCCTTCAACGGAAGCCACTGAAAAAATTTCAGGAATTGTAGAACCTCTTGCAACTGTAAAACTTATGGACAAACTTGGACTTACAGAAGAAACAAAATACCGTCCATCTGCCTATTCAAAAATTGAAATGGAAAAACAGAACCTTACTTTAAAAGAACAGAAATTTGCAAAAGACGTGTGCCGTGGCAAAAAAAGCGTGCAGGATTTTCCATTTGAAGACGCTTCTCCTGAAAAACAGGCTGAAATCTGGGATACAGCATCCAATTATTTAAGCTCGCTTTTAACCAGCGGAAAAATTTCTTCCGAAGAATACCGGAAAAGATTTGTTTCTGTGCTTTCAGCCCGTAGCAAAATTAAAAATATTGAAACAAAAACCGAAAAAATCCCGGACACGCCGGAAAAAGCGCACGGTTCCAAGAAAATTGCGCTGACAGGCGGAAACGATGTCAACGGCGGTTTCTGCGGAATGGAATTCAGGCTTTGCGCGCATGAACAGCTCGAAACTCCTGCCGGATATTCAGAAAATTCTGAAATTTCAATTTTAAATGCAGAAGTCAGATTCAATCCGCAAAAAAATGACTTTTACCTAAAAAAAGCGACACTTATTTCACTTCTTTCATTGCCCGCTTCAGACATATTCTTTTTCAATGGAGCCAGCCACATTTTAACAGGGCTTGAACAAAATCCAAACAAAGAAGAAAAACAAGATTTGGCATGGCGGCTGAAATTTCTGTACGGAACAAGCATCAAGCCTTTTCCGTGGTTCCAGATTTATCTTATGGGCGGCGCAGACAGCTATTTCTCGCCGGAATACAAATATGCCACAGACCTTCTTCTAGGCGGAGAAACAGGTTTTATCACAACATGCAAAACGTGGAAAACAAAATTTTCAGCAAGCGCAATGCAGTCGCCTTTTGAACTTGAGCATTTGCGCTGCCAGTTTTCCGCAGAATCATGCGTTTTTTTGTCACAAAATATGGCGCTGAAAGGAAACTACTCCTTCAACATGGATTATGGAATTTTCCGCCACGACTGGTCAATTTCTGTAAACGCATATTTTTAGCGCAGCAAAAATCATTGAGAAAAACATAATTCAAGTATATATTTTGAACAGCAGCCAAGTTTTGGAATTATAGGAAACGCAGATGAAAAAAACTGAAAAGACAGCAAACGCCGCAAATATTTCAGAGAGTGACAAAAAACAATATTCCTCAGCGCTGGAAGAAGCTTTTGACTTCCTTCAGCTGATACAAGCGTCTGCAAAAGTCCTTGAAAATCCTGTTGAACCTAAAACGCAATTCCTGACGTCAAATTTTATCCAGAAAAATGTCCAGGAAATAAAAAATATTTTATCAGACGCAAATTCAAAACTTTTAACAAAAGAAGAAACAATTTTCTTTGAAAACCAGAATTTTTCGATTCAGCAGGAAATTCCGGAAAAAAATTCCATCGGCATTTTTTCAAAAAAAGATTCAGACAACATAAAACTCCGGCTCGTGCTCCAGTCTTATGGATTTTTTGTAAGAACTTTTAAAACCATTGAAGAAACGGTTCTCGCCGCGGAGCAAAATCTTATCCATATGCTGATAATTTCAGCAGAAAGCGAAAACGATGAAACTTTTGAAGTCTGCAAGAACATACGGAAAGTTCTTTCTGAGCAAGAGTTTCCAATTCTGCTTGTTGCAGCCAAATTCCGCTCGTATTTAACGCAAAAACTTCTGGAAAACAAAATAAACGACTATATAATTCAACCTTTTGATGTTTCCGAGCTGCTTTTCCGCATTCAGCAGCTTGAAAACTACAAGAATCTTAACAAGGATAAACAGGCAATTTTAAAATCTGAAAAAGAAAAAAACACATTTCTATATTTTGTAACGCACAATGTGAACACGCCGCTTACTCTTCTTTTAAATGAAATTCAAAATCTTCAGACGCTGGAAAAAAATCTTGCAGCGGAAGCCGGAACAGAAAATAAAGACAAACTGGAGAAATCCATTCAAATTCTTCACAAAAACGCCCAGTCAATAAATATTATTATTCAAAATGTACTGAATTCCTATAAAATTTCAGAAAGGCGCTACATTATAAACCCGAAGATTCTAAATCTTGAGAACGTCTTGAAACGTGAAACTGAATTTTTAATGGAAAAAGCAGAGAACAAAAGCCAGAATTTCAAGTTTTTATGCAGCGCAAGCTCACCAAACGTATTCTGCGACGAATACAGCCTGAAAGGAATTTACGAAAACCTTGTGGACAACGCCATAAAATATACAAAACCAGGCGGAAATATAACCGTTTCAATAGAAGAAAATCCAGAATTCATCATGCTGAATGTTATTGACGACGGTCCTGGAATTCCCAAGGAAAAACAGGATGTGCTGTTCAACAGATTTGCAAATATCGGCTCCGTTCCAACAGGAAATGAAAAATCTTTCGGGCTTGGACTTTTTGTTGTGAATGAAGTCTGCAAGCTGAACGAAATTCTTTTGGAATATTCGGAAAACAAAAACGCAAGCAGCGGAAGTATTTTCAGCATAAAATTTAAAAAAATTGGATAAATTCGCATTTATATTGTAAAATATAAATAATGCTAGAAAATGAACTTATATTGATTGTTGAAGATTCTGAAGACTTGAACAATTTTATGGCGAAAAATCTGCGGAATCAAAACTATGAAGTGATTCAATGTTTCAATGCAGAAGACGCCTACAGACAATTTTCAAAAAATCCAGTAAGCCTCATTATTTTAGACCTGAACCTTGGCGACGGCAAAAACGGCATGGAGATTCTGCATTCAATCAGAATTCAAAGCAAAATGCTTCCAGTAATCATTGTTTCTTCAATTCAAAATGAAAAAATCAAGATACAAGGATTCCGGGAAGGCTGCGATGACTACATAGTAAAACCGTTTTATATCGATGAGCTTATTCTGCGCGTAAAAAGAATGCTGGAGAAATTCGCGTTTTCCGGGTGCGAAAAAAAAACTCTGGAAGAAACATATTCGTGCGGAATTTTTAAAATCGACACCGCAAAGCAAACTGTATACAAAAAAGAAAAAGAAATTCCGATGCGCAAAAAGCAGTTCAACATGATTCTGTATTTCATTCAGAATCCAAACAAAATTCTTTCATTTGAAACAATTTTCCAGAACGTCTGGAACGAGCCTGTTCCCGATGAAAAAACGTTGGAAAGCAATATCTACGTTAATATTAAAACTTTGCGCAACCTTATTGAAGACGACAAGAAAAATCCAAAGCACATTGTCTCCGTCAGCAAGTGCGGCTACATTTTTGTTCCGTAATTTATTGGCAGCTAAAAAAGATAGAAAGGCCTTTCGTTTATAAATTCCCTTTTTTTCAAGTCTGCAAGCGAAAGAACGCTGTTTATATCCTGCTGAGGAGCAATTTTTGCCCAGCCAACAGAAACAAACGGCATCTCTTCAATTTTTGAACATTCCTTCAGAAATTCCGCAAAAAACGCTTTGTTTATAGAATCAAAATCCAGAGAAAAATCCCTTGCAATCACGCAGAATTCCTCAGTTCCCAGCCTGAACAATGCGCCGTATTTTCTGTAAAACCTGCTGAAAACCCGGGAAACATTAACAACAAGCGAGTCAACGTCCTGGCGGTTATAATTCAGCTTGAGCTTTTCAAAATTATCAATTTCAACAAGAATCAAGACAGAATCTTTCTTCAGCATTTCAATTTTCCGCTGAAAACTCTGGTAGTTCCGCAGATAAGTCTGAATATCAAACTGCTGGTAAAGCGAACCGTGGTACATAAAATAAAAACTGATTGAAATTATAACAGCAAGCCAGGTAACTTGAATGTCCGGGCGCACAACCTGAACCGCAGAAGCAGAAAACACAAAAATAAAATTCAGAAACAGAATTCCGCAGTTATTCTGCCAGAACCGAAGCGAAAGAACAATATTTTGAATCAAAAAATACAAAAGCCCGATTCCGTAGAAAATCATGTAGACAAAAAATCCTTTTGCGCGCGAATAGCGGTTCAGCTGGTCAACATAAAAAACTCCAAGATTCGAACCGTAAAAAAGCGTCAGAAAAAGCCATGCAGAATACAAAAACCATGCGCCAAAAAGAAAAACAACATGCCATCTTCCTTCCAATGAAAGTTCCGGCAGAAGCGCATTTCCAAGCGTAAGATAAACCAGCGGAGTCAACGAAAAACCAAAATAATTTGACGCAATGTGCAAAAACCTCCAGCGAACCGGAGAACCGTCAAAAATCAGCGTAAGGACTTCCATAACGCAAATTATAAAAATAATCGAGCAAGTTATAAGAAAATTTATCTTCTGAAATCTATTTATAACGGAATTGCTTTCAATTGAAACAATCAGCATTAAAAGCGAAAAGAGATTTATAAATGTAATTGCTATAAACCACGAAGACATAAAATAATCACAATCAGAAGAAAAGACACAAAACTGCCGGGAACCAGACTCGAACTGGCACGACCTTTTACGGTCGAGGGATTTTAAGTCCCTTGTGTCTACCATTCCACCATCCCGGCGAAAACATACTTATATATTTTATAGGAAAAAACACTATTTTGCAATACATAAAAATTTCTGCTACAATAATTTTATGTTTTCTGACACACATTTTCACTTTGAACACACAATCTGCCGGAGCACAGAAGAAAATCCTATAAACGGCACGGAAATTTTAGAAGAAATGGCAAGAAAAAACTGCCGTTTCGGGCTTGACATCGGAACAGAAAGCGACGACCTGCTGAAAAGACAAGCCTGCGTTGATAGCGCCATAGCCCAGATAAAAGACACAAGGCTTGCGGACAAAGCGCGGAAATTCATATATTTTGCCGCGGCTATATGGCCTTCTGTTGAAGAAATAAAAAACCGCTGCAAAAGCATGGAAATTCTGAAAAAACAAATTGAAGCCGCAGAAAACTCAAGCGACAACGACACATTGCACAGAAAAATAATTGCTGTCGGCGAATGCGGCCTTGACCACCATTGGAATCCTTCAGGAGTGGACGGCAGATGCGAATCTGATTTTGACCAGGAAATGTACAATGCGGAAAGAGAACTTTTTGAAATGCAGCTCGAATTTGCAAAAGAAAAAAAACTTCCTGTTATAATCCATTCGCGAGACGCTTTTCAGGACACTTTGGACTGCATAAAGAATATCGGCTACGACAACGGAATAATCCACTGCTATTCATACGGCGCAGAAGAGGCAAAAGCTTTTCTTGAACGCGGATGGTACATAAGCTTCAGCGGCTCTGTTACATACACAAAAAAAAGAAAAATGCCGGAAATCGAGGAACTGATAAATCTTGTTCCAAGCGAAAGAATTTTGTGCGAAACAGACTCGCCTTACCTTGCGCCAGTTCCTTTCCGCGGAAAGACAAACACACCGCTGCTTATAGAGCAAACCTACCGCCTTATCGCTGAAATACGAAAAATTCCTGTTGAGCAGCTTTGTGAAACGGTGGATACAAACATAAGAAATCTATTCAACCTGGCTGAATAATCCGCTCATCTCGTCGCGCCATTCAGGTTTAGAATCACGGCCTTCCCATTCAATAATTTTCTTGATATGAAAATGCCTTTGGTCGCGGATATTCTCATAATAAAGAACAGCAAAACGCCCCTGGCCGATATACGCAATTTTTTCATTCTGCCCAAGAGTTTCCGCAGAAGAAACCTGCTCCATAGCGCATTCAAAATGGATTGGCTTTCCGGAAGATTTATCCGACATTGCGCTGGCAACATCCGTTATTATTTTTCCGCATTTTGGGCAAACAATTTCGCGGGCTTTCAGCTCTTTTATAGCCTGCTCCCGCTGTGCAACCGCCTCAGGATTTTCATGGCTCACAAACTGAAACTGCTTCTGGCTTGAGTTAGTATTTTTCGCGCCGGAATTTCCTTGAAAATTCCGGGCATTAAAAGAATTTTCACCGTTGTTTTTCTTCTGCTCGTTCCAGTTCCGGTTGTTGCGATGTCTATTTTTGCTATGTCGATTTTTTTCCATAAAACCAGCTCCCGTTCCGCGCCATTAAAATATTACTCACGGAATAAAAATTCATTAGGATCTTCAACCAGTTTCCGGCTGATTACCTGCGCAATTCTTTGGATAGCATTATTAACATAATTTTCATCATGTATTTTCACACGCAACTCCAGAAGTCTACTTGAAATCATATCGTCATTTCGCTCCACGACCAAAGTTTCAGCTGCCTTTCCTAATTCAGAAATCATAAAATCTCCGCAAACGCATTTTCAATATGATACACTTGTGGCAAACCCGGCATATCAAGCACAATCACATCAAATCTAATATAGCTGTTACTATATTGTCGATTGATTGCAAGAAAACGTTTAGCGGTTTTAATGATTCTTTTTTGTTTTCTGCGATCCAAAACGTGCGATAAAAATTCTAAATTGCCTTTTGGAAGAGTTTTTACTTCCACAAAAACAATGTATTCTCCTTTTTCTGCAATTATATCAATTTCGCCTTGATTTGTCCTGAAATTTCTTTCAACAAGCAGATATCCATTTCTTGCAAGAAATTGTGCCGCCTGATTTTCTCCAGAATTTCCAGTTTTCTTTCTATTATCTGAACAAGTCAAAGGCTTTCAAGTTCCTCTATGTTTTCATTTTCAGGATGCTTCAAACCGTTATCCGAAGCATTTTCCTGCGGGGAAGAATTGAACTCGTCCGGATCAACCGGATGTCCTGCCGTAAGCAAATATGGAATTTTCCACCTGACCAAAGCAGAAACATGATAAGGCTTCGCCTGCTTTCCAGCGGCAAGAAACATATTTTTCCCGTCATCAAAGTATACAGGAGCCGAAAAACAAGTTCCAATATGAATAAAACTGCAATCCAATTTTTTCATTTCCATATGAGCTTGATTTTACAACTTTTTATCACATTCCACAACAGCGGCAAAAATCTTCGCGACAATTTCCCAGGTATTTTCCGGAATCGCAGAGCCAATTTCCTGAACAGAAAGAATATTCGCCGCCTCAATATTTTCCACAACCGGAATTTTCTGTTCCTCGGCGATTTCAACAAGTTTTTTCGCAAGCTCGCCTTTCGCCTTCACAGAAATAAAAGGAAGAGAGGCGTTTTCAGGATATTTCAAGGCGACCGCTTTCAGTTCATTTTTTTTCATACATTCAAGTTCACTTTTGAAATTTCAATATTGCCGGCGGAAAATTCAGAAAAATCCGGAACGGAATCTATTGCTCCAATTTTTGAATTTTCAAAGCAGAACATTAAAATTTTAATAAGTTTTTCGTTTTTTGCGGAATCCGAGCAGCCTGCGTTCAAATAAAGCAATTTTTTTTCAGAAAGCCCGAATTCAAACGCGAATTTTTCATTCTGAAAATTAAAAATCAAAACCGCTTTTTCCAGTTTTTGGGAAGAATTTTTTAAAAATCCGCAAAAACAGCCGCTACCGGATTTTTCACCGGAATAAAAATCAAAATGAAGCTTTATCCAGTTCCCATAAGACGCCAGGCAGCCGCCTTTTCCGCCGAAATCAAATCCAAGATGATTAAATAAAGTCAGAATTCCGGGCTGATTTTTCATTTTTTCTGAAGAATTCAAAATTTCTTCAAAGAATGCCTTAAAAGAATTCTTGGGCGCAGGGAAATTTTCATTGCCGCCGGAAAGAATTTCATCCGCATTTCCGCGGTTTTCTTCCAAAATTGCAGCAACTTTTTTTTCATCTGAAGAAATTCCTTTTTCTTCCAAAACGAGCGCCGCATCAGAAGCAGCTTTTTCCCTGCCATTTATTTTTTCCGCAATTTTCCTAGCTTTTTGAAAAACGCTCGGCAAAAACCGGCTTCCGAGCATTTTTATCTGCTGCAGCATTGAAAAAGAAATATTGTCCGGCGGAAGTCCAAGATTTTCAAGAAACTGCGTTTGATTTTCCAATGTAATTTTTTGAACGGATTTTTCAGCCGAAACGCCAGCCGGAAGTTTTTGAAGAATTGTTCTTCCATTTTCAACTTTTATTCTTGCCAAAAAACCGCTTCCAGCCGCTAATGGAATTTCAGATTTCAGAAGAAACCTTCCGCCTGCAAAAGATGCAATATAAGAATTATTTCCAGCGCTTTTTATTACACGCACATAAACAGTACTGCCCTCCCGAATAGAATGTTTTCCATTCACATTTGAGAGGGCAGATAAATGCACTAAAACATCAGTTTTCATGCAATAAGAAAATTATTTTTTAGCTGCTGCCGCTGCTGCTTCTGCCGCAGCATGCTCAGCATTGTGCTCTGCCTTAAGAACTTCTTCCTGTGCATGAGCCGCAGCTTCCGCAGCCTTGTTCTGCTGTGCGATGAATGAAGAAACTTCTCCACCAAGCATTTCCTTAACTTTCTTGCCTTTACCAACCTTGTCGCGAAGATAGTAAAGCTTTGCACGGCGTACTTTACCAGCACGAACGATTTCAACCTTTACAATGCGAGGGCTGTTTACAGGGAATACACGCTCAACACCAATTCCATAAGATTCCTTGCGAACTGTGAATGTCTTGCGAACACCTGCATTCTTGATGCAAAGAACGATTCCTTCATAAACCTGAATTCGTTCTGTTTTTCCTTCAATAATTTTAAAATATACTTTTACAGTGTCACCAACTTTGAACTGTGTTGTAAAAGCACGTTTCTGTTTTTCTTCTACTGCTTTAATAAGATCCATCATAAATCTCCTGGATTCAAAGACTTCCGCAATTGCTTGCGCGCCATCTTCTGCTTTTTTCTGCAGTTTTTTATGGCAGTCTGTTCTGTTAGTTCCTCAATCATCAATTCGGCTTCCAAAGAAAGCTGATTATTCTTGCGAGCTTCCCAAATCATATCTGGACGAACACGCAAAGTTTTTTCCAGCCGTTTCTTCAAACGCCACTTCCGAATAAACTCATGATTTCCCGAAAGTAAAACTTCTGGTACTTTCAAGCCCTTGTATACTTCTGGCCGTGTATACTGGGGATATTCAAGAAGTCCGTCGCTATGACTTTCCTCAGCAAGCGAATCTTTGGAGATTACTCCATCAATCAACCTGTAGATTGCGTCAACCATAACAGTCGCCGCAAGCTCACCGCTGCTCATTACGTAGTCACCGATTGAAATTTCGTCGTCTACATAAAAGTCAATGATTCTTTGATCAATACCTTCGTATCTTCCGCAGATAAAAACCAATTCATCTTCACGACTTAATTCAACAGCCTTTTTCTGAGTAAAAGGAGTTCCCGCAGGCGTAACATAAATCACGCGCTTCCGGCTCGCTTTCACACTATCCAAAGCCCTGCTTAATGGTTCAGTCATCATAAGCTGACCGGCACCACCGCCATAAGGAGCGTCATCACATTTCTTGTGCTTATCAAGAGCAAAATCTCTGATGTTCACAAGGTCGTAGGCAATAATTTCCTTCTCTACCGCTTTTGCCATGATTGAGCTTTCAAAAAAAGCACGCGGAATTTCAGGAAACAAGGTCAGCACAGTAAATTTCATGGAATTACTCCAGAATCCAGAGGTGCATCAGCTGAATTGTCTTTTCTGCTACATTGACATTGCAAATATAGTTAAGATTCAAAGGAACTAAAACCTTACGAATCTTTCCTGAACTTGTATGTTTCAAGTCGTCAGAAAGAACAGTGCAACTCTCGGAGAGAGAAACTTCTAGCAAGTAACCTGCTCCGCCTTCCAATACGTCTGTGATTGTCCCAACAATTTCTGTTGATGCAGTCCCAGCTGCCGCTTCTTCGCTGTTCCAAACCAAGGAACAGCCAATTAAATCTTTGATGTACCACTCATTCTCGCCTAGAGGATGAGCATACTTACGGTCAACAACCAATTCCCATCCGTTGTACTTTCGCACTTCTTCCGGAGAATCAATTCCCGTAACTTTCATATACAAGGTACCGCATCCTTTTTCTGCAAATTCAACTTTGCATTTCCTTGAATCAGAACCGTGCCTCAAAGTAACTTCCTTCAAGATTTCGATATGCTCGTAATCGCCAGAAGCACTTTCAACTTTAAATTCACCCGTAACCCCATGGGAACCACGGATAAAGCCAACAACAAGTTGCTCGTTACTTTCCATCAGCAAAATTAATCCAGAATATCCAGACTGTAGCGCTTTCCATCTTTTGTAGCGGAAGCACTAAGAACAGTTCGCATAGCTTTTGCGATGCGGCCGTACTTTCCAATCACTTTGCCAATATCTCCTTCTGCAACCTTAAGTTGAAGAACCATACCTTTTTCGCCTTCAGTTTCGCTTACTGAAACCGCAGATGGATCATCGACCAATGATTTTGCAATATATTCGATCAGGTCTTTTTCCATTTCCGTTTCCTATTCTTACTTTGAAGACTTTTTTGCCTGTTCTCTCATCAACTTTTTTACAGTGTCAGATGGCTGTGCACCAACACCAATCCAGTAGTTAGCACGATCAAGGTCGATAGAAACCTGGCGTTCTTCTGCTTCAATAGGCATGAATGTACCAATTTCTTCGATGCAAACTCCATCACGTGGCTTGCGAGAATCCTGAACTACAACACGGTAGTAAGGACGCTTCTGTGTACCGAATCTCTTAAGTCTGATTTTGACCACTTTATAACCTCCACAGGACTCAACCGTACTTAGCCAAGTCCCGAAATTTCAATTTTGCATAATAATACCCATTGTGAGTATGAATAATTATTTTATAGAATTTTTATCCTTTGGTCAATGTAATGTCGCGCCTTCAAAACGTGAAAGAAAATTCCTTGTGCGCTCCTGCTGCGGATTTCCAATAACCTGTCCGGGATTTCCTTCCTCAACAATAACACCGTGGTCCATAAATATGATGTAGTCGCTTATATCACGCGCAAATGACATTTCATGCGTAACAACAACCATCGTCATTTTTTCTTTCGCCAAATCTTTTATTACAGAAAGAATTTCACCAGTAAGCTCAGGGTCGAGCGCTGAAGTCGGTTCGTCAAAAAGCAGAACCTCCGGCCTTAGCGCAAGCGCACGTGCTATTGAAACACGCTGCTGCTGCCCGCCCGAAAGCTCGCAGGGATAGGAATCCGCTTTTGCCAGGAGCCCCATGCGGTCCAGAAGCCCTAAAGCATTTTCTTTCGCTTCATTCCTGTTTTTTTTCAGGACGCAAAGCTGCGCATCCATGACATTCTGAAGAACTGACAAATGCGGAAACAAATTGAAATTCTGAAAAACAAGTCCGCTTTTCAGGATAATCGAATGCATGACATTTTTCGGAGCATAAACTCCGTCTTTCACAAGCGTGCTTCCGCAAATCTCAATTGAGCCGCCGTCAACTTTTTCAAGCTGGCTTATGCAGCGAAGAATCGTGGATTTTCCGGATCCGCTCGGCCCGATTATAGAAAGAACCTCGCCTTCCATCACCGAAAAAGAAATTCCTTTCAGAATATTCAATCTGCCAAACGACTTTTTTAGATTTTCAACCTTTATAATTTCATTCTTGTTTTCTGCCATGAAATCCTACCGGTAATAAGAAAGTTTTTTTTCAAGTTTTGCAAAAGCAAATGAAACGCCCCAGTTCATAACAAAGTAAAAAACACCGGCGATGAACAGCGGTGCAAAACTGAACATCGCGCTCTGCCGCTCCTTTGCAACCATCAGAAGCTCGGCAACTCCAATTACAGAAACAAGCGCCGTATCCTTGACAAGGGTTATGACTTCATTTCCCATAGCCGGAGTTATTCTTTTTACAACCTGAAAAAGGACAACCCTGAAAAAAGTCTGATACTTCGTGTAGCCCAGAACTTTTGCAGCCTCATACTGACCTTTCGGAATTGATTCAACTCCGCCTCTGTAAATTTCCGCGAAATAAGCCGCATAATTTATTGTAAGCGCAATAATCGCCGCGGCAAAGCGGTTCCAGCCGAACTGGATTCCAAGGTTAAAACTGTCGTTCAGCCATTTTATAAAAAGTCCGGGAGCAAAATACACCACCAGAAGCTGGAGCATCAGCGGAGTTCCACGGATTATAAGAAGAAATACATTTGTTGTGCTTGAAAGAATCTTATTTTTTGACATCCGTCCCATGCAAACCACAAGCGCAAGAGGAACTGCAAAAATCAATGTCAAAAAGAACACTTCCAGCGATGTGCCAGTTCCCCGGAGCATTGCCAGAAGCATTTTTACATAACGCGGACTCAAAACTATTTTCCGATTACAGTAATATCACTGCCGAACCATTTAGTTGAAATGCGCTCAACAGTTCCGTCCGCCTTCATTTCTTCCAAAGTTTTCTGAACAGCATCGCGGAGTTTAACATCATTTTTGCGGAACGCGATTCCATATCCTTCCTGGGAAAGAACTTCTGAAACCAAAACGAGCGGCTTTTTGCTCTGGGCAATATCGTATGAAGCAACAACGCTGTCCATTACAACGCCGTCAAGACCGCCGATAACCAAATCATTCAGCGCAGTAATATTTTCCTTGAAAAGAATAATGTCTTTCACCGAATCTGCGAAATCCTTGTTGTCCTTAATCGCATCCTGGGCAGAAGAACCGCTCTGAACACCGATAGTTTTTCCTGCAAAATCAGAAAGTTTTGAAAGCCCTGAATCCTTGCGCACAACAAGAACCTGGTCGTTGCTAAGATAAGGTTTTGTAAGAGAAAGAGCGCTTTCCCGCTCCGGTGTGATTGTAAGTCCGTTCCAGATACAGTCAATTTTTCCTGTTGAAAGCTCCATTTCCTTTGCATCCCAGTCAATCGGCTGAGCCTTGAAAGAAACTCCAAGGCGGCTGGCAACTTCAGAGGCAAGGTCAATATCAAAGCCAACAATTTCATCATCGTCGTTGCGGAAACCCATTGGCGGGAATGAATCATCAAGGCCAAGAACAAACACGCCCCGGGATTTCAGATTCTCAAGGGAATTGTCAACCTTCGACACTTTTTTACATCCTGAAAAACCAGCAGCCAAAGCAGCCGCCGCAAGAATCAATGCAATTTTTTTCATTTATAACTCCTTTATTTTATTTGCGCCGCGAATTTCTTCAATGCGGAAATTTGTTCCAGAACTTTCACTTCTGCCGGTCCGCCGTCAGTTTTGCGCGCGTTGACACAAGCTTTTGGTGAAATAATATCATATATGTCATTCTCAATAAGTTCCGAGCAAGACTTGAATTCTTCAATAGACAAATCTTCCAGACGGCATTTTTTTTCAATTGCCAGCCGAACAAGGCTTGCGCTGACTCCGTGAGCAGTTCTGAACGGAAGTCCTTTGCGAACAAGATAATCCGCAACATCAGTCGCATTCAGGAATCCACCCTCGCAGGCCGCAGCCATTTTTTCAACATTCCACCTTGCAGATGAAACCATTTTTGTAAACACGCTCAGATTTGCATTCACAATATCGCAGGATTCAAACAGACTCTGCTTGTCTTCCTGCATATCACGGTCATAGGCAAGCGGAAGCCCCTTCATCATTGTAAGAAGAGCAATCAAATCTCCATAGACACGGCCGGTTCTTCCGCGGATAAGCTCCGCAAAATCAGGATTTTTCTTCTGAGGCATAATCGAAGAGCCGGTCGACCACTTTTCGCTCAAATCAACAAATGAAAATTCAGTTGTCGCCCAAAGGACAATTTCCTCGCAGAAACGTGAAAGATGCATCTGCACAAGCGCCATGTTGTTCGCCGTTTCAATGCAGTAATCCCTGTCGGAAACGCTGTCCAGGGAATTCATTGTGATTTCTGAAAAGCCAAGTTCCGCCGCCTCAAATTTTCTGTCAAGCGGAAGCCCCGAACCAGCCAAAGCTCCGGCTCCAATCGGGCTGACCGAAATTCGTTTCAAACTGTCTTCAAGACGGACAGAATCGGCGAGCCGGGCAAAAAAGTCC
>SAMEA104315436__coassemble_1376_pt1 | contig 15324 bp, 14 predicted proteins | sample SAMEA104315436__metabat2_high_PE_011 | metagenome-assembled genome bin SAMEA104315436 (sample SAMEA104315436) | gut metagenome | biome: Monkey gut; feature: monkey-associated habitat; material: faeces | place: China | collected 2013 | reverse complement strand
TACCAGGGCGACTCGTCGTTCACCCGAAAATACGGCGGTTCAGGGCTTGGGCTCGCAATCTGCAAGCTTCTTGTGCACAAGATGAACGGAAAAATCGGCGTGAAAAAAAATCCCTACGGCGGCTCAATATTCTGGTTTTCAGTGCCGCTGAAGCTGGAAATTCAGGAAAACCTGTTTCTTTCAAAATCCTACGTTCCTCCTGTGCCGGCAACCACACGAATTCTTATTGTTGACGACAGCAATCTTGTAAGAAAAAGCCTTGCAAACCAGCTGAATTCAATCGGGCTTCAGTACATTCAAACTTCATCGAACGGAGACGACGCTTTTCTAAAAATGAAATACGCCGAGCAGCTTGGAAATCCGTTCGGAATTGTTTTTATCGACATGATTATGCCGGTTGTTGAAGGCTGGCACCTTGCCTCGAAAATAAAAAATTCCCCGGAACTTGCAAAAACAAAGCTTTATATGCTTGTTCCAGAAGGACAAATGGGCCGCGAGGCAAAAATGAAGCTTCTGGACTGGTTCGCCGGATATTTGTACAAGCCAATCCGCAGGGAAAAGCTGGACGCGCTGCTGCTCGACACAAACGGCGACATTCCTTCCGCAAAACTGATTGACGAAATCGAAGGAAACAAAAATTCAGGAAACCTTGATGAAAAAAAGGAATTCGCAAAGGGAATCAAAATTCTTGTGGCGGAAGACCATCCTGTGAACCAGGAAATTCTGGCGCAGTTCCTGAAAAAATTTGGAGCCACAGTTTTTACCGCGGAAAACGGAATGCAGGCAATCAGCAGAATTTCAAAAAATCCTGAAATTCAGATGATTTTCATGGATATACAAATGCCGGTTTTGAGCGGAACTGAAGCCACAGAAATTCTCCGCAAAAAAAAATATACCGGAATCATAATCGCCTGCACCGCGAACAACGACACTTCAACTTTTGAAAAATACAAGGACATCGGAATCAACGATATTCTTGTGAAACCGTTCAAAAGTGAAAAAGTTTTCGCCCTGCTCGACAAATGGAAAATCATCCTCGGACTTTCAAAAGCAACAGAAATTTCCGCGGCGGAGCAAAGAAAATCAATCGCGAACGACGAGCTTTGGGACATCCAGGATTTTGAGGACACAATCGGAAACGACTGGGACTTAGGCAACCAGATAATCATCGACTACATTGAGCAGACAAGCAATTTTTTGATTTCCAGCAAGAAACTTCTTGAAACAAAAAATTTCGATGAGCTTCACCGGATTGCACACACGCTGAAAGGAAGCTCGGCGGCAATTTCCGCGAACAAGCTGGCAAATATCTCCGCAAAAATGAGCAAGGCTTCAACAGAAAGAAAAACAGACCTTCTGGCTTCGAGCCTTGCCAATTTTGAGGAAAATTTCAATCTTTTCTTATTGAAAACAAACAAGTGGGACCACAAATGCTAAAAACAAACTATCACACGCACACAGTTTTTTGCGACGGAAAAGGAACTCCTGAAGAAATCGCCCAGGCGGCTGCAGAAAAAGGATTCGATATTCTTGGATTTTCAAGCCACAGCATGTATCCGTTCGCCGGAGCCTGGCACATTCCGCCAAAAGATTTCAGCGCGTATGTTGAAAGCGTGAATTCCGCAAAGGAAAAATTCCGCGGAAAATTAAAAATTCTTCTTGGATTTGAAGCCGACTACATTCCTCTTGTCTCAAAGCCGGATTTTGAACGGTACAAGAAACTTGACCCGGATTTTTTAATCGGCTCGGTGCATTATATTTTTTCAGAAAAAGGCAGGCTGTGCGTTGACTACAGCGCGGCACTTCTGAAAGAAAAAATCGACGCTCTTTACGGCGGAAATTCCAGAAAAGTTGCATGTGAATATTTTTATCTTGAGCGGGAAATGCTTTCAAAAAGCAGTTTTTCGATAATCGGACACGCAGACCTTGTACGGAAAAACAACAGCACGCTGAAAATGTTCAACGAAAACGACAGCTGGTACAGAAAAGAAATCAAGGCGACCGCGGATGCAATCAAACGCGCCGGAGTTATTGCGGAAGTTAACACAGGCGCAATCGCCCGCGGCTACATGGAAAGCGTCTATCCTTCCGACGAATTTCTTTCGCTTCTGCACGAAAGAAATGTGCCTGTAACAATAAGCTCGGATTCCCATTCAAAGGAAAATCTTGACTTCGCGTTCGACAAAGCGCTTCTGGCAATAAAAAAAGCCGGCTACAGCGAGCTGGCTTTTATAGACACCGACAGAAAAATCAAATTCCAGAAAATCTGATTCAGATTATCTGTTGCGGCGTTCGGCAGTGCTGGCGCAGTTCACGCACATGAATGCGTACGGAATCGCTTCAAGGCGGGCCTGAGGAATTTCTTTTCCGCAGCCAAGGCAAATTCCGTATTTTCCGGTGCGGATTCGTTCAAGCGCGTTGTCAATCAGCTTAAGGCGGTTCGCATCCTGCGCACTCAAAGAATCAAGCAAAGTTCGGTCAACTGCGTCGCTCGCAATGTCAACTTCATCGCCCGATTCAATCGGCTTTACAAGATTTTTCAAATCACTTGTCTGAGATTCCAGCGCAGACAAAATTGTCGCTCTCTGTTCCAAGAGCTTTTCCTTGATATTGGCAATAAATTTTTCATCCATAATATTTTCTCCCACAGGTCAACTGGTGTGAACGGTAGCAGTTTTTACCATTGTTGACAAGCCATTTTATTTTGGTACATACTAATATAGTATAAAATCTTAAAAACGCAAAACTTTTTCGATTTTTTTTTGGAGGAATCGTGGCTAAAGAAGAAGCTATTGAAGTTGAAGGAATTGTAAAGGAAGCATTGCCTAACACAATGTTCCGTGTTGAACTGCAGAATGGTCATATGATTATGGCTCATCTTTCTGGAAAAATGCGAAAACATTATATCAGAATTGTTCCTGGCGACAGCGTAAAAGTTGCCCTTTCACCTTACGACCTTGACAAAGGACGTATTATTTTCCGTCAGCGTTAGGCTTAGGCTTGAAAATCATCCGGAGCGCCCTTACAGCTCCGGTAAAGCCTGTTACAAGCAAACCAAGGCACAGAAGCGGACCGAACGGAATTATAATCCATGAAAACCTGAAAAAGAAAAGTCCGATAAAAATCTGTCCAACTTTCATAAAAAATTCAGTCCACAAGCTTTTCTTTGAATAAGATCTTTCAGGATTTTTGTATTCATAGTAGTAGCTTGTATTTCTCTGGGAATTCTGGCCGGCGGAATTATTGAACCATTGCCAGAAAGAATCTTCCGAGCCAAACGGATCTGAGTACGACTGCTGCTGATAATAATTCTGGTAGCTGTTCTGGCTGTACGAATTTTCAGTGCTGTAGCCTGAGCTCGCCGAGCCGAACCTGTCATATTCAGCACGTTTTTTCTCATCGCCAAGAATATTGTAGGCTTCTGAAATTTTCTTGAATTTTTCCTCGGCATCCTTGTCGCCGGGATTTCTGTCCGGATGATATTTAAAAGCAAGATTTCTGTATGCTTTCTTTATTTCTTCCTGTGTAGCAGTTCTTGAAATTCCCAAAACTGAATAGTAATCGTTCAATGTGTTCCTCTTATAAAAAATCTATTAAAAAAATAATAAAAAGCGGCTTTAGTTACAAGTTTTTTTTGCAAATTCTGAAAGAACGCTTCCGGCATGTTTCCAATTTATTCCAGCTATTTGAAAAGATTGTCCTTCAGAATTACCCATGTAGCGCCTTTTCCGCCCTCGTTTGAATCCGGATGGCCGGACGAGCCAAGCCTTTTGTCCTGCTCGATGAATTTTCTGACCATTTCACCAAGCACCGGATCTGTTCCGTGTGTATGAAGCCCTTTTCCGTGGACAATCATGATTTTTTTGATTCCTTTTGACTCACATTCAGAAACAAAGGAATTCAGCCGCGCCCAGGCTTCCTCTTTTTTCAGCCCATGCAAATCTATACGCGCCTGAGGACGCATTTCAACAAGGCTTGAGCGACTGTGATACTTGTTTCTTGCTTCTTCCTGCTCAAAAAGCGCATCCTTGTCAACAGTTCCGTAACGGCGAAGCCAAAGCTCCATTGGATTTATGCGTTTCTGGCTTTCTTTTTCAACATTGTAGCCTTCCTGAAATTCCTTCCGCATTTCCAAAGCGGCTTTTTCTTCCGCGGTCGGAGCATTCGCCTTCTTGTGGGAAACCGTGTTCCGCCCGCTAAGACGCTGCTTTTCCGCGTTTTTTTTCTGCTGATTGTCCCACTGATCCAAAATATCGCCAAAATTCATATTTTCATCCTAATTTTTTTTGTCAATAAGAATTATATCGTTTTCTGTAACCCAGCCGCCAGCCGAGCCAAAACGAATAAAAACCCAGTTTCCGGCTTTCTGTTCAACCAGAACCCGCTTTCCGCTTTCTATTGAAGAAACAGCGGCGACCGTTTCTTCCGGCACCGGATTTATATTTCCGCCTTTGAAAACCGCATAAGTTCTTGAAATAAAAACTGAAGAAATTATCGTTCCAACAAGAAAAACAACCATTGCGCCGGAAAACGAAAGAATTCCAAGAATTTTCCGGGAAAAAGCGGAAAGCACTGTGAAAAATACAGAAAGAAGCAGAAGCGCGATGCAGCTCCACAGCCAGAAATACGCGGGTTCCATTGCAACGTCAGAAATTCCGGGCGCTTTTTCAAAAGCTTTTCTTTCATGGAATTTTCTTGCAAACGGCACTGAATGCCTTTCATGAGACCTTAGCTCCGCCAGTTTCTGGCAGTCTTCCAAAGTAAGCTTGTCTGCCGCGGCGGCTTTATTCTTCACCGAACTTGCGGCAAAAGCATAGCCAAAAAATGATTCAGAATTGTCGCTTTTTTTGGCCGAGGAAATTCCTTCAGAAACAGGAATCAGCGTTTCCGGCAGCTTAAGTTCAACACGCGTTCCATTGTAGGATGTCGCAATAATCCGCATATCCGGAAGCGAAAGTTTGCCTGCGTAGAGCGGCTCCCATTCAAATGTGGCTACAGGAATTTTTTCCTCGCTGAATTCAGAATTTCTAAGAGTTCCTTTTGTTATGTCATACTGCTTCAGTTCACGCACAAGCGCATTTTTCGGAACGCTCCAGCTGTATGAAATTATCTGCACGGCATACTGAAGAGACACTGTGAAATTCAAGGTTTTTCCTGCCGTTGCTGAAAATTTCGCCTCGTCGGCAGCTTTTCCACGGCGCTGGCTGAAAAGTTCCTGCCCGTTTTCAAAAGTTACAACAAGGCGCGGCATGATATTCCGCGGATTTTCAGAAATAACAACCGGCGCAAACTGAATGTAGTAAAGCCTTGAATTTATATAAACGCGGAGCGAACGGAGCCTGTAGGTTTTCGCCTCGGCAAAATTCAGCCAAAGCTCAATTTTTGTGCCGCTGATTTTGTTTTCATCTGAATATTCAGAGCGGCGGAGAGAAACAAAATTCACTCCGGCAGGCAAATCCGGAATTTGAGCCTGGACAAAATCTGATTTCACATAAGGAATTTCCAGTTCAAACGCACAGTCAGCCGAGCTGAAATTTGTCTGGTTGACAGGCTTCACCAAAAGATTCTGAATCATGCTGTAGGTAAGCTTCTGCTGCGCAAAACCGGGTCTTGCAGAAAGGGCAAAAAGCAAAAATGCGGCAAGATTTTTTAATAATCCTGCGATGAATTTGAAATTTCTGATTTTTCGCTGTTTTTCCATTGTTTTTCGTCATACTCCCGAATTCTTGCAAATATCGATTCTTCCATTGTTGAGGAAGTCCGTGTTTCAGAAACCTGGTTCTGCACATTTTCCTTTGATTTTCTTTCTTTTTCCGCGTTCATAAGAGAAAGCTCAAGATTGACTTTCGCATCAATTTTTGTTCCGTCAATTTTAAGCGCGTTCCTGAAATATTTTGCCGCCTCTTCATAGTTGCCTTTTCTGTCAGCAATAATTCCGCAGTTGTAAAAAACTGCATACTGAATATTTTTATCGCCGGCGTTTTCAAGCTGCTTGTAGCGTTCAAAAGCAACATCGTTTTCATTCTGTGCAAGATACGTTGTGGCAAGATTGTAAACCGCATACTGCTCAAGCAACAAGTCGCCGTTTTTTTCAGAGTCAAAAGCTGTCTGAAGAAATTTTGCAACAGAATCGTTGTATTTTTTCTGATACCAGAACCACGAGCCTTCAAGAATATTTTTTCTTCCTGAAAAAGAAGCTTCGCCGCGGCAGGAAATAAAACTCATGCAGACAACAACAAGAACCGCGCTTTTCTTGAATTTTTCCGAAATTCCTTCCGGATCAAGCTCAGTAATCACATAGCTCAGAACAAGGAATAGAATTCCCAACCCAAGAAACAGCGAATAGCGCTGAACCGGCTTAACTTCGTACGCAACTCCAGTTTCTTCAGAGCCAGAAATCGGGCTTGATTTTATTCCGTCCAGCAAAAACAGCGCGGAGCCAGGCTCGGTTGCATCAATATACGAAATTTGAACATCTGAAACCCGGCTTGCAGAATTTTTTTTCATTGCGGCGGCGCAGGCAGCCTTCATTTTTTCAGAGCGAAGAGCTGTAAGCACGTAAGTTTTCCGGTCGCCGGCAAGAACTTTTGTTTCCCGTTCCGTTCCGAATCCAATCAGGCTTACAGAAATTCCTTTGTTCACGCAGCTAACAAGCGAGCTTTCCAGCAGAGAATCCGTTTCCTCGCCGTCTGTAAAAACCCAGATTGAATTTTTAAATGAAAAATTCGCAGGAAACGATTTCTGGGCGCACTTTATTCCTTTTCCAAGGCTTGTTCCAACTGAGCTCATAAAATTTGAGGAAAGCGAATCTATAAGCGACTCTACAGCGGCGCGGTCATCCGTTAATGGAAGAACGGCAACTCCATCGCCTTTTGCAAGAACAACCGAAATCTGCGTGTCCGGAATATGAGAAAGCAGCATTTTCGCATATTTTTTTGAAGCCTCAAGCCTGCTTAGCCCGGAAGAAGCGTCATCAGCATTCATGCTGTAGGAAATGTCAAAAACAAGGGAAACAGCTGTTCCCGATGTCTGAACAGGCGCAAGGTAAGTTCCCCAGGAAAATCCTGCAAACGCAAGAACCAGCATTGCCCACGCCGCGGAAATGCAGAACGTCCGGATTCCAAACATAAGCGCGAAATTCTTGGTTCTCCGGGCAGAAACAGAACTTTTATCTTTCACTGTAAGAAACTTCAGATTTTTATACGCTTTTCTAAACTGAAGGATTGAAACAATCAGCGCCGGCACTAAAAGAACGAATCCGTACAAGGCGTAAGGCCGCTGGCACGAAAAATTCATCAGACTGCCTCCTTTAAAAATATGCGTTTTATAATCCAACTAAGAACAAAAAGAATTCCCGCGACAAAAACCAGCTTGTCGTAATGGTCGCAGCTTACAGTCTTTGAATGGTAAGTCTGCACAACACTCTGGTTGTTCACAATCATAGAAAGCGCAAGCGTGAAGTCGTTCAGCGATTTTATCTCGAAAAATCTTCCGCCGCCGGTAACGGCAAGTTTCCGCAAGGATTCTTCATTATATGAAGAATTCAAGTAGCCGGAATAATTTTTTCCGGTCAAAGGATCTGTGTATTCAAGAGAAACCGAGCCGCTCGTTCCAATTCCCATAACATAAAGAACAATATTGTTGCGCTTTGCAAGCTCGGCCGCTGTCTCCGGATGAATCGCCCCGGAATTGTTTTCTCCGTCCGTAAGCAGAACAATGCATTTTTTTGGCGCGGCAGAACCCGAAAGATGAAAAACCGCTGTAGCAACTCCAGTTCCAACCGCAGTTCCATTTCCAAGCTGCCCGACATTCAAATTTTCAAGCCTTTCCAAGAAAATATTTCTGTCAATAGTCGGAGGAATCACAATAGCCGCCTCTTCGCCCATCGCCACAACGCCGAACGTAGCCCCAAGATTCGATTCAACAAGTTTTTTTATCGCCGTCTTAGCTGTTTCAAGGCGCGTGAAATTTCCCATGTCCTTTGCAGCCATGCTCGGGCTCACATCAACAACAAAAACAATATCAGTTCCGCGTGAAGTATAAACCCTCTCCTGCTTGTAAAGGACTGGCTCTGAAAAAGCGACAACAACTATAACATATCCAGCCGCAAAAAGAATTTTTGAAAGAACAGCTCCAAAATTGCGGACAGGTTTTCGCCAGGCAAAATTCTTTCCATTCCAGTCAGAAAGAGTCACAACAAACGAAGGATGTGAAAAAATTCCAGTTTTTCTGAAAATATACAGAAGTGGAATCAAAAGCAGCAGAAGAAAAGCCGCAGGATTCTGAAAATCAGGCATTTTCCCCTCCAGCCGCCTCAAAAGCTTTTATTATTGTGCGTGAATTTGCGATTATAGAGGCGCGCTCATCCGGCTGAAGCTCCGCCGCATAAACCTGAGCCGGCTGCCTCATTGAATCAAGCGAGCCGTGCGCAAAACGGATATAATCAGCGCGGCGGAAAATTTCCTGAACCGAACAGACATTCTCACGCAAAAAGTCGCTCATCGTTCCTCCTGTCAAATCCTCGAACGCAGAAGAAATCTGCTCTGTTGAAAGCGCGTCGAATTTTCTTCCGAAACGGACTGCAAGGTAATATCTGAAAATCTGCTGAACCGCAAGGCAGAACGCAATATCGTTCACACGCGCAGAATTTTTTTCAAGTTTCTTAAATTGCCGCAACGCGTTTCTTGCATTTTTCGCATACATCCGCAGAGTTTTCTTTTCCTTCAGCTTTGAAGAAATTTCCTGCCATTTTATAATTGTGTGCAGAGCAAAAACAATGGCCGCAACAAGAACCGCAACCGCCGCATAAACGACATAAACTGTGCCTGGAAAAAGAAGCGGACCTTTTATTCCACGGAGCGAGGAATCTTCATCCTTTGAAAGAATCGAAGAAATTTCCACCGGCTTTGTGTCAATAAGAAACGGAACCGCGCCGGAATTTCCAAAAACAGCGGCAAGCAGGTCGAACTGCGGAAAATCAAGAATTCCAACTTTCCATGGAGTAAAAGTCAGGACAACAGTATAAAGCAGCCCGTTTTTCTGGATAACCGCCTTTTGAAGCGTGAAATTCTCATTGTCATAATCGAATGGCAGCTTTTCAAAAACAAGCGGCTTTTCGTCCAAAGTTTCTTCATTCGGAAAAAAATCCACATTAGAATTGAATGTGTAATGAAGCTCCGCCGTGTCGCCTACATAAATTCGCTTCGGCAGAACCATCTGGCTCGTTTCTGTCTGGGCAAAAAACCGTGCGGAAGCCAGAATAAACACTGAAAAAAACAAGATTCGTCTAGAAAAAATCAAAGCTATCTGCCTCCCCACCTGTAGTTTCCGGAATTTCTTGAAGCAAAAAAGTTCAAAAGCATCCGCACAGAATCTTCTTCCGTTGAAATGGAAACAAATCCAGCTCCGCGCCGCGCGCAGAAATCTTCCAGCCGGGCAGTGCGCCTTCTGTACGCGTCGCGCCAGGCAGACTTAAAGTCATACGATGAAGTCGGCAGAACCATGCGCACATTCGTTTCATTGTCGGAAAATTCAAAAGCGCCGGCATCCGGAAGCTCCCAGTCGGTTGAATCCGAAATCCGAACCGCGGCGACATCGTTTTTCTGGCACAAAAGCTTGAACGGTTCTTCCCAGCCTGAATTCCTGAAATCAGAAATCACAAAAACCAGCGAATGATGCTTCAGCATCTTCACCGCCCCTGTTATCGCATTTCCAAGCACAGAGCCTCGCGCCGCGCCGTCAAATTCATCCAGTTTTGAAAGAATATGCATTGTCCGCTCACGGCCAGCTTCCGGCACGCATGAAAAATGAATTCTTCCGTCAAAAAAAACCGCGCCCACCGGATTTTCATTCAGTTCTCCAGCCAGAGCCAGAAGAGCCGCAACTTCCGCGGCAGTTTCATATTTAACTTTTCCTTTTGAGCCTGTAAACATCGAAGCGGAACGATCAACAATCAAAAAGATTTCAAGCTCATGCTCCTCTTCAAAAAGCTTCACAAAAGGTTTTCCCATGCGGGCTGTAACATTCCAGTCTATAGAACGGACATCGTCGCCGCGAAGATATTCCCGGACGCCGGCGAATTCAATTCCCTGTCCGCGGTAAAGAGAGCGGAATCCGCCGGTCTTCATGCTGTCCGCAAGTTTTCTAGCCGCAATCCGAAGATACGCGGCTTTCTGAAAAAGAGAATCTTTTGATCCTGAAAGCAAATGTTCCATCAGCCAAAACCTTACGGAACCGGAACGAAATCAAGAATTTTGGCAATAATTTCGTCCGCGGAAATATTGTCAGCCGCCGCCTCATATGAAAGAACAATTCTGTGGCGAAGAACAAGCGGAGCGACTTTTTTCACATCCTCCGGAAGAACAAAAGAACGACCCGCAAGCAACGCGGTGGCTTTTGCGCACTGAAGCAAAGCGATTCCTGCGCGTGGAGAAGCTCCGAACGTTATGTAGCGCGTAATGTCATGCTCAGTTTTTTTCTTCAGGCTTGGGCGGGTCACCGAAATCAGCTGGACAATGTACTCAACAATTTTATTGTCGCAGGCAATCTGAGAATTCATTTCCCTGAAATTCAGCAGATCCCGCGCGGAAAGAACCTGGTTCACAGGAACTTTTGAAGCCGCGCCCTGGGTTTTTACAATTTCAACTTCCTCTTCCGCAGAAGGATAGACAACATTCAGTTTCAAAAGGAAACGGTCAAGCTCCGCTTCCGGAAGATTATAAGTTCCTTCCTGAGGAGTCGGATAAGAAACAAGAACTTTTAGCAAAAAGCGGTCAAGCTCAGCTTCCGGCAAATTGTAAGTTCCTTCCTGCTCAATCGGATTCTGCGTTGCAAGAACAAAAAACGGCTCAGGAAGCCTGTAGGTTTCCTCCCCGATTGTAACCTGGCGCTCCTCCATCGCTTCAAGCATTGCAGACTGAACTTTTGCAGGCGCGCGGTTTATTTCATCTGCAAGGACAACATTTGAAAAAACAGGCCCCTTTCTTACGCTGAAAGTTCCTTTTCCCTGCTCATAGATAAGAGTTCCGCTAACATCAGCCGGCAGAAGATCCGGCGTAAACTGAATTCTCTTGAAGTCAAGTCCGCTTATCTCCGCGAAAGTTTTCACCGCAAGAGTTTTTGCAAGCCCCGGAACGCCTTCAACAAGAACGTGTCCGCCAGCCACAAAAGCTGTTAAAATTCCGTCAATAAGATATTCCTGCCCAACAAGACGTTTCTTCGCCTCCTCGCGGCATTTTTCTACCAGCTTACGGCAATTTTCAAGTTCAACCAAATTTATGTTATTTTTTTCCATTTTTCACACCTAAAAATGCATAAATATGCAAGATTGATTTACATTGATTTAAAAAATCATTATAATTTAATTTATCATGTTGAACCCATTAGCACAAGAATTAAACGATTTATTAAAAGGCACATCGGCAGAAAAATTATTTTCTGATCTTGGAAAACGCATTTATTTTCCGCGAGGAATCATTGCACAAGGCGGAGAAGCAAAGCAGAAAGCTTCTGTTGCAAACGGAACAATCGGCACAACCGTAATAAACGGAAAACCGGCTATTCTTCCTTCGATTCACAAATGGGCGCCGGAAATGACTTCCAGCGAGCTGGTTGCATATGCTCCGACCGCAGGAATTCCAGCAATCCGCGAGGCTTGGAAACAGAAGCAGATTAAGAAAAATCCTTCCCTTGCAAACAAAAAGACTTCCCTTCCGGCAGTAGTTCCAGGACTCACAGCAGGACTTTCCTATGTAATGGACCTTTTTGTTGACGCTGAAAAACCAATGCTTGCCCCGAATCCAAGCTGGGACAACTATATTCTTATTGCAGAAGCGCGACGCGGCTCTGAATTCCATCAGTTTGAAATGTTCAAGAACGGAAAATTCAACATTGAAGGACTTGAGGAAGCTGTAAAAAATGAAGCGAAAAAATACGGCTCAGTTCGGCTGATTCTTAATTTTCCGCAGAATCCTTCTGGCTACAGCCCGACAGTTGAAGAGACAAAGGAGCTTTGCAGAATTTTGAAGGAAACAGCTGAAACAGGCGCAAAAATTCTTGTTATCAGCGACGACGCATATTTCGGCTTGAACTATGAGGACAACATTGAGCCGGAAAGCCTTTTTGCCCACATCGCAGATCTTCACGAAAATATTCTGGCAGTAAAAGCAGACGGACCTACAAAAGAAGATTTCGCATGGGGCTTGCGCTGCGGATTTTTGACATTCGGATGCAAAGGCTTCACGGACGCACAGTACGATGCGCTTGTAAAAAAACTCATGGGCGTAATCCGCTCTTCAGTTTCATGCGCCGCAACTCCGTCTCAGAATTTGATTTTGAAATCATTCCAGGATCCGAACAACGACGCTGAAAAAGCCGCTTTCAAAAAAGTTCTGAAAGAACGTTACGACGAAGTAAGAAAATTTGTAAATTCACACAAATCAGAGGCAGTCGAGTCGCTTCCGTTCAACTCAGGATACTTTATGAGCTTCCACACAAACGGAATTGATGCCGAGGCGCTCCGCCAGAAACTTCTGGACGAAAAAGGAATCGGAACAATTTCAATCGACAAGAATACGCTCCGTGTTGCATTCAGCAGCATTGAAAAAGAACTTATTGAAAAAGTTTACTCAGAAATCTACAACACAGCAGAGGAACTGAAGCGTGCATAATGTTGTTCAAAAAAAGAATAATTTTTTCAAACAACTTACGCAGAAAAACGCTTCAAAAACACTGAGGAATTTGCTGCTTCTTGCAGCCGTTCCGGCTTTTATGCTGGCCGGCTGCAAGAAGCAGGCTGAAAAGCGGCTTGTAATCTGGACCGACAACAGCGAATTCGCGCCGTTCATTGAGCTTTACAACACAAGCCACAAGCAGAAGGCAGTTCTTGTCTACAAAGAAAATCTTGCTGAAAACCTTCCGCCGGAACCAGGCGAGCTTCAGCCGGACATAATCGTAGGCGCGTTGCTGAAAAACAGCAGGATAAAAAAGAATTTCATCGCGCTGGATTTTCTTTTCAACAGAAAATATCTTTCCTCGAACGATTTTTACGGAACGCTCCTGAAATCCGGGACGGCAGGCTACCATCAGTACCTTCTTCCGGTGAATTTCAATATTCCGGCGATGATTTTTTCAGCAGAAAATGAAAGCCTGATAAAAAACAACTACACAATCTCGCTGGACGAACTAAGGGAATCCGGCTCGGAATTCAACAAGACAAACAAGAAAAACCGTTACACAGCAATCGGATTCGCTCCGCAAAGCAACACAGATTTTCTTTACACAACAGCGCAGTCGCTCGGAGCAAATTTCCGCGAGGACAAGAACAACTCTTTCACATGGAACAAAAATTCCGTAGACGAAACCATAAAATTCCTGAAGGAATGGATTACAACAGAAAACACATCGCCGCAAGTGGAAAGCGATTTCGTTTACAAATATCTTTCAGAAACGCCGGACAAGCAGGTAACTTCGGGAAGAACGCTTTTTTCATACGTCACCTCCGACAAGCTTTTTTCAATGAGCGCCGCCCAGCTTTCAAAACTGGATTTCCGCTGGCTGAACTACAACGGCCTTATTCCAATTGAAGACTCGATGATTTCAATGGGAATCGCAAAAAACACAAAAAAAGCGCTGCTCGCCTCAGAATTTATCTCGTGGTTTTTCACAACTGAAACCCAGCATGTTTTCATTGAGCGCAAAATAAAAATGAACCTCGACACAACCCAGTTCGGAATCGCAGGCGGGTTTTCCTCGCTGAAAGACGTGAACGAGCACATTCTTCCGGTTTATTACCCGGCGATGCTCACAAACATTCCGCAGGCCGGAACTTTTTCTGTTTCAGACAAAAAACCTTCAAACTGGAACAAAATAAAATACCGCGTAATCATTCCGTATCTTTCCGATGCAGTGCAGGCAGAAGACGGAAAAGCAGTTTCTTCCATGGAAGAGCGTTATTCCGACCTGAAAAAACTCGGATTATAAAAACGCGAAAGGCGGAGCCCCGCTTCCCCCGAGACTCTCCAACAAATCGCTAAACTCTTTTTGCCGCCTTCCGATATTTAAATTGTAGAAATGCTTTGAATTCGGAGGTAAATATGTCAGTTTCAATCAGTTCTGCATACACAAACATTTCCTCTTCAAATGCGGCAAAGCTTTACGTTCCTGTAAACAAATCTGTTGTGATGTACTCGCATTTTGACCATGTTTCAGGCTTTGTGGCAAAAAACGGACAAGGCGGCATTTCTATCTCGAAAATTCAAATTCTGAACACGCTGATTGACCATCTTTCTTCCATAAAAAGCGGCAAAATTCCGGCAGCAATCAAAAATTCAACGCCGGAACAAATCGACTCGCTCATAACAAATTATCAAACGCAAATCAGGCAGGCCGTGCAAGCCGCGGACTCAGTTACAAACGGAGTTGCAGGAGCACGTCCAGAACCAGGCGCGCTCTTTTCCATCAGCGCTTAAAATGCTATATTTTCGCCAAGAGGCAGAAATGATTTTTCTTCAGATTTTGATTCTCATCTTTGGTTTTGTTTTTTTGGTAAAGGGCGCGGATTTTTTTGTTGACGGAGCCTCGTCTGTTGCTAAAGCCCTGAAAATTCCGGCTGTTGTAATCGGGCTGACAATAGTTTCTTTCGGAACAAGTTTGCCGGAACTCGCAGTAAGCCTGACTTCCGCAATTGAAAAAGTTGAAGGAATCGCGATTGGAAATGTAATCGGCTCAAATATCGTGAATCTTATGCTTGTAGCCGGATGCGCGGCGGCAATTTCGCCAATGAAAACGGAAAAATCCCTGATGAAGAAAGATTTTCCGTTCTCCATTTTAATAGCAGCGGCGCTGTTTGTAATGCTCGCGGACAAGGTTTTTGACCCAAGCGCGCAGCAGAACATAATCTCGCGGGCAGACGGAATAATGCTTCTTATTCTGTTTGTGATTTTCATGTATTCAACTGTAAGCTACACGCTTTCAAGCCAGAACGCAGGAACTGAGCAGCCGGAAACTTCCGCTGAAGAAAAAACGCCGCTCGCAAAAAGCATTCTTTCAACAATTCTAGGGCTTGCCGGAGTAATAATAGGCGGCCAGATGGTTGTAAAAAGCGCGACATTCATCGCAAAAACAGCGGGAATGAGCGACACGCTTATCGGGCTTACGGTTGTTGCCTTCGGAACAAGCCTTCCTGAACTTGTAACAAGCGTAATCGCCGCGAAAAAAGGCGAAAATGAAATCACAATGGGAAATGTCATCGGCTCGAATATATTTAACATTCTGTTCATCCTTGGAATTTCCGCCGCAATCCGCCCGCTGAACGTTGATCCAGCC
>SAMEA104315436__coassemble_1364_pt1 | contig 15583 bp, 11 predicted proteins | sample SAMEA104315436__metabat2_high_PE_011 | metagenome-assembled genome bin SAMEA104315436 (sample SAMEA104315436) | gut metagenome | biome: Monkey gut; feature: monkey-associated habitat; material: faeces | place: China | collected 2013 | reverse complement strand
GCGGCGGTGTTTATATTTTAAATGAACTAAAAAATATTCATCTGCAAAAGCATTAGGAAAAATCGCTTTTCAATATTTTATATAAAGTTGTAATATGCTCGTCAACTTTTGATTTTAAATTATCAAATCTATTTTCTAAGAAGTCATTTATCGTAAGATTTTCAGAAACTGTTACATTGCAGCCAATATTTGGCAAAACTTTTTTTATCTGCTCATCTTGTGAATACTTTGAAAAATCCATATCAGAAATAAGTCCGTTCGTCTTTTTTGTTATATAAATCATATTGAGTGGAGAATTGTAGACAGATTTTTTATTTTTCCTTATGGCTTTTGTTGTTTCTCCTATTTTTTTATTTTCTCCTAATGGTAACAAATGATGAATTTCAAATCCATCAGAATAAAGAAAATTTAAATTTTCATTAGTTAAAAAATCTTTATATCCCTGTGATAAATAAAATTGACAGATATAATTTGTCATAACAGCAGGAGGAAGTTTATCAGTTTCATTTATTTTGCACATTGTAAGAGTTTTTTTATCAGAATAAAAATCTTTATTCAAAACATCTTCTTGATGTTGCTGTAAATATTCAAGGGCGGAAAGTTTTCCATTTTCTGTTTTGTTAAAAAAAGCTTCAAATCTTGGAATTTCATTCAAAATATTCACGTTTTGATTCGACTGATACATCCATGCAAAAACTGAAATCCAATACCAATATTCAAAAAAATCATGAATTTTTTTGTCATTAAAATATTTGTCTTCTGAAAAGAAATATGCGACAACTGCAACTTGCGCCTTGTAATTTATATCTCCTAGTTTTCTTATTCCACAACGAGTTTGGAAAAAGAACAAAGCCCTATTCATTCCAAGACAGCATTTTTCAGAGTTGTCAAAAATATCCTGTTCTTTTAGATTAAGAATTTTCTCTTTTTTGATTACATCCGGATTAAAACCTTCTCCAGCTTTTCTATTTTTCTTCGCTATAACTAGCGCAAGAACATTTAAAAATACATTTATGTAGGTTTGCTCGATAATATCTTTATCTGAAACAACTTTTGCAATCTCCGCAGGATTATTGTATTCTTTTTTTGAAAACTTTATCCAGTTTTGCACGTCTGTCGATAATAATTCTGCATTATAAGTCATTGGCTTCCCAATGTAATCTATCATCATTTCATAAAAATTCTTATCAGTAAGTTTTCCTACTTTAGCCATTATCAAATCAAATACATCAAGAGCGACACCTTGCATATTTAGGTTGCTATAAATATCAATAGCTCGGGCTTTATTTGAATTTTTTACTTCAATCTTATTCAAAGCCAATTCATTCAAACTGTCCTTAAAATAAGATTTTACAGAATCTATCCAGTTTTGTTTTAAATTGTCTTTTTCTTCCTCTGTCAATTTTTTGCTGCTTGTTGCTTCCGAATAAAATTGTTCAGCAATTATGGCAAGTATTTTTCTAAAAGAATTTTTGATTTCAACAGTTTCATTTTCATCCATCACAAATTGAAGAGGAATCCTGTAAAAACCTCCATGGTTTGTTGTACAGAAATCAACAATTTTCTGCCTATCTTCTGTATTTTGAAAATCAAATAATTCTTTCCGGGCTACTTCTATTTCAGAAATTTTCTTGCTTTCTATCATCTCTTTTACATCTGAACTTGAAAGTGATTCATTCAATTTATTTTCAAAATTTAATTGCTTTGCATGAAAAAAATCCTTTATACTGTTATCGTTATTTTCAAGAGCAGGAATTTTCAGAAACCATAATAATTTTAAATCATCGCTTGCCAAATCATCTTTACAGTTTTTAAATTCAGTAAAATAATAAGTAGTAACTCCAGCAAATAGCGAAGTCAATCTTTGCTGTCCATCTATTAAATAGTCAATTTCATCATCAGAATCGATTTTTATCTGTCCTTTCCTTGTTTGAGCACCTATTTTTTTACAGGCAAATGCTTTATCACTGGATTTCAATGTAAGAATGCTTCCAATCGGCATTCTGCATAGAACACTTGCATAAAGACTTTTCATTTTCTCTGAATCCCAAACAAAGTTTCGCTGAAAATCTGGCAAAACTAGCTTTTTCTCTTCAATTAATTTTCTAATTTCGTTAAATTTCATTTTTTATCTCCAATAAAATATCTGCAATTTTCTTTACCTATTCTCTGCAATGTACCCCAGCGCCTCTTCCAGCGCGCAAAAGTCTTCTTCGCTGGTAAAATACTCCACGCTGAAGCGGACGGTTCCGGCGGGGAATGTGCCTAAAAATTTGTGGGCGAGTGGCGAGCATTGAAGGCCTGTGCGGACGGCGATTTCCTGCTCGTCAAAAACGTTTCCGATGTCTTCCGCGGAGTAGCCTTCAAATAAAGTTGAAACAACGCCTATGCACTTTGTGCTTTCCGCAAATCTATCTGCCGGCCCGACAATTTTCACAAAGTCATACCGGTTCAAAATTTCTAAAAGCCTCCAGTGATTTTTTTCTTCCGTTGCCCTTATTTCTTCCATATTTTGCAAGAACCATTGGGATGCGGCGTGAAGGCCTGCAAGCGCGCAGATGTTCTGGCTTCCCATTTCGTAGCGGCTCGGAATATTTTCCGGCATATCCTGGTTTGCAGATTCAACGCCGGTTCCGCCAAAAAGAACTGGTGCGAGCGCGACATTCCGGCTTTTCACAAATCCGCCTGTTCCAAAAGGTCCGTACAAAGTCTTGTGGCCGGCAAAAACCGCAAAATCCACAAGCTCGCTCGCCGTGTCCAAAGGAACAAGTCCTGCCGTCTGCGCCATGTCCGTTACAGTGGCAGCGCCGAATTTTTTCGCAGCCGCAAAAATCTTCAGAACCGGAGCGACAAGCCCGATTACATTGCTTGCGTGGCTTACAATCACTATGTCCGGAGGATTCTGCTCAAACTGGGCGTTTATCTTTTCAATTTCATATTCAAAGTTGGGAGAAACAAAAAGCTGATGAACGTTGATTTTTCCAAGCTTTTCAAAATGATGAAGAACGCGCGTAACCGAGTTGTGCTCAAACGGCGAAATGTAAACATTCTTCGTTTTTTCAAAATCTGAAAGAAGCCCTTGAATCACCATGTTCAGCGCAAAAGTCGCGCCCGGAGCAAAAACCACATCCTTGTTCGGGCAAGATAGAATCTTCTGGAGAAAAGTTCGTGTTTCAGCCGCCATTTTTGACGCTTCAGCCGAAATCTTATACTGTCCGCGTCCCGCATTTCCGCCGTGCTTTCTGTAAAACGAATCCATAAAACTGTAAACACATTCCGGTTTTGGAAAAGTCGTGGCCGCATTGTCAAAATAAAAACTCATTTACACTCCTAAAATCAGCACAATTTTTCAAGCAGATTCACAAGAACCTGGCGTTTTTCCGCGTCTGTAATGGACTGCCCCATTTCTTCAATTGTCCTGCCGATTTCATCTTCAAGCAGAACCGCCCGCCGTGAACATTCAGTTTTTCTGAACGACTTCTGAATGCTTCCGCCGTTTCCCGCGAACTGAACAATATAGTTTTCACCGCCAGTTTCCAAAGAAATTTTAGAAGATTGCGACGTGCCCAAAGCTTTCTTTTCTTCAGCAGAAACCTTGAAATCAAGAAGAGTTTTGTTCAGCTCGGAAAGCCGCTCAAAAAACAGATTCTGCGTGCTTTCGCTCCAGTCGTCGGTTGAAAGCCCGGCAAGGAATCTGGCCATTTTGCGGACGGTTTCAATTTCATCGTTTCCGGCGGATTTGTAAATTTTCAGAAGCGTGTGCGCTCCGTTTTCAAAAACCTGGCTTTCAATTTCCGGCGGAAGTTTTTCACAGAAATCCGAAATGATATTTTTGAGCGAGTTTCCATTTTCTTTGCAGCCAAACGCCTCTTTTGTTTTCTGAACAAGCGTCTCTTCAAAATCTGAAAGCGCACAATCAAAAAAAGTTTTCGCCTTTTTCACGCAGGCTGAAATATCCAGGCTTCCCTGCTCCGCCTGAGTTTTTTCAAAGGCTTGCGGAATTTTTTCAAAAAGAATTTCATGCGCGCCAAGCCCGGCTTGTTTCAAAACATTCATAAAGCCGGAATATTTTTTCAGCTGTTTTGTGTACTTCGGAAGCGAGCGGTACCAGCGCGCCATTGCGTTCACTAGATATGAATAGCCGTTCGCATTTTTTTCATCTTCAATCACAAAGTCGCGGAAAATATTTTCAAGCGCGCGGATATACTCCGCCTTTTCGTCGCTCCATTTCTGAATGCGCAAAGTGAACGCGCCAGGATTTTCTGAAATTTCACAAAGCGCCGCTGAGTTCACTGGAATTTCCACGCCGTTCTTTTTAATCACCGCGTTTTTTACAAAAGGGCAAATCGCCACCGCAAGATAAGCTGGAACAAGAGCGCGCCGGATTGCAATTCCGTTTTTAGGCTTCAAAAGCGAATCAATAAGCACGGAAAAACTGTTCTCCTTTTCTTCCGACTGCTCAAGGAATTTTTTTATTACTTCAAAAAGATTCTTAAAGTTTGCGTCATTTTTCTTGTTTCCTGTTTCCGGCGCAAAGTTGAAAGATTTCTTTTCGGCATTTTCTGAAAGAATTCCCGGACGCAAAAGCGCGCTCCTCATAAACGAAACTTCCTGACCGCTTCCCTGCAGCCCAAGCCCGCCGGCAGAAGAAGTGAGCATTGCGTCAATAAGTTTCGCCCGGCTTTTTGCCGCCGCTCCAGTAAGATTGTTCTTGTTCAGCATTTCGTTGTTCACAACTGGAGTGCGCCAGAAAATTTCAGCGCAAATTTTTGAGACAAGCGAAGTCAGCGCGGATTTTCTGTAAAGTTTCTGCTCCTCGCCGCCTGCAAAATATCGCGCAAGATTCCTTTCAGGCTGAATGTAGGAATGAACAATCTGCTTCACAACTTCCAGCAAATCGCGGTAAACAACATCGTATTCTTCAAAGAGAACAGAATCTGCGCCGGAGGATTCAGACAAAACCTGGCTCCGCAAAAAAGCCGCGGCATCAAAACGGCGGAGTTTTTCAGAAAAATCTTCATTCTGCCTAGAAATTATAAAAACCAGCGAATTATTTTTGCCGGAAATTTCACGCGCATTTTTGGCAAGCGTTTCAATTTCAATATTTTCATCCGCGCTTTCGTGCCCGTCAAAAACCGCAAAAATGCATCCGTCGGCGCTGAATGAATCCGCAAAATCCTTCCAGTTTTTCCGCGCAAGAAAATCTGCCTTTGAAATAAACGCAAAACGGAAATAGCGCGTCATCTTGTTTTCAATGTTGTACGAAACCGGATAAATAAATTTCTGCGTGTTGAACGTGTTCAGAATGTCGCAAATTTGAACTGAACGCCGGCGTTTTTCAACGCAATCGGCAATAAGCGAAGGAATATCTGCGCCAGAATTGGATTTTAGCTGAAGATAATTGTTGTGCACGTTCAAGTAAACCGAGCCAGAATTTTCTGAAAGCATTTTTACCGCGCCACGGATTTCTTCACGCGAAAATCCTGCGTCCTCGTAAAGCGCGAAAATAAAATTCAAGTCCGGGGAAAGCCGCTCAAACTGGTTCAGGCAGTAAACCAAAGCAAGAGTTTTTACAATTTTTGATTCAAGCGAATTTTGTTCAAGCCGTCTTAAAATTCCTGAGGCAACAAGATAATATTTTTTAATCTCGCTCGTGTACGGTTCGTTTTGAAGCTGGCTTTCAAAGTAATCAAAAAGCACATCGGGCGTAAAAAGAACAATTTTTCCGTTTTCTTCTATATAATTGGCAGTTTTTTTAATCAAAGCGGAAAATCCGTTTTTCTCGTTTCCCGAAAGAAAAGTAAAAAGCGTGCGCTCGTTCTGCGCGATTTTTTCTGAAAGGCGCGGAAGAATATAGCTTGCGGCAGGATGAAGCGGATAGCAGCCGTAAAGAATTTTTTCCGCGGTTTCACCGTCAACATTTGAAAAAAGCCGTGAACTGTTTCCAAACCAGATTTTTTTCAGGTTTTCAAACTGAGCTTTGTTCTGAGCGCAGAATTTTTCCCATTCAGGGTGGTTCTTTAAAATCGCGGCTTCCATCAGGCTGTAGACTTCTGAAAAATTATTGTAAAGATGAATGTGCCTGAACCGCTCGGAAACGCCTTTCCAGCCGTCAACTTTTTGCTTCGGAAGAATGTCAATGTAGTTTTCAATTTCCTTGTGGCAAATCAAAAGCAAGTGAAGCTGATTTTTTCCGCTCCGGTCGCAACGTTCGGCAAAATCCTGAAGAAGTTTCGTGTCTTTCACCGTTGCGTGCGCAATGCTCGACTCAAGATATTTTCCGAATTCATCGTAGACAACAAAAATTCCGTCATATTTTCCTGTTTCGCAGATTTTTTTGCAGGCCTGCTCGTAAACGTCAACCACGTCAAATCCGCTGAACGGATTGAATTCGCTTCCAGAAGTAAGCGACGGATAAAGATTTTCAAATTCCTCAAAAAACGCAGAGTCAAAATTCCGAAGATTTCTTTTGAATTCCGCAGATTTTACGCTCGCAAGCGAATTGAATTTTTTGAGCGTTTCAGGATATTCATTTTCCCATTTCTCAATCATTTTCGCCGCGGCTTCAAAATGCGTTTCCGGCATAAAATTTTCAAATTCTTTTTTCTTCAATGTAAGATTCAGCGCATACAAAAACGACTGCGAAAGGCTCTGCGAATTTCCGTTTATCACAATTGGCAAAAGCCGCTTTCCGCTGTTCACGTAGCTTCTGATATTTTCCGCCGCCGCAAAATTTTTCACGCGGATTTTTTCAGCCAAACCGTAAAAGATTCCCTTCAAATCCGGATTATTATATAGAAGAGAAATCGCTTCCAGCACAATGTACGATTTTCCTTTTCCGTACGGGCCAATAAGAATTCCGGCGCGGCCGGTCGTACCGGAATTCTCATTCACCGCGCTCAAAACAGTTTCATCAATAAACTTCACGGCTTCAGAATTCGGAATAAATTCTTCCAGCTTTTTTGCGTTGTCAAAGTCGAAGGCAATGTTCACAGAAGCCTGAAAATTTTTTGAAGCCTCTATCATTCTTTTCTTTGTTGAATTCATTTTTAGTTCAGTTCCTTGTAATAGCGTCTTACGCACTCTTCATAAGTTACGCCAACTTCAAGGCGCACAACGTCAAGGCCAGCCGTTCGGATAACCTTCACCAGGGCGCGGGTCTCCAGCTCGCTCAAAATATCCATCAGCGTAATCACATCAAGATTCAAAAGTTTTCCGGCTCCGCATTTTTTGTTCTGAATATCCGAAAGCGGAATTTCAAGATTTTTGTATTCAGTTTCAGAAATTTCAGCCTTATCCGCGTCTTCAGTTTTTCCAGCCATTTTGTAAAGCAGCGCCAGAAACACAAGCGGCGGAATATTCTGCTTCGGCGGAATCACTTTTCTGAACAATTTGCGGCCGCCGCCAACCGAATCAACAAGCCCAAGCTCGGCGAACGGCGACTCGATATTATCCTCCGGATCAGTTTCCGCAGCGTTTTTAAAGCGGGAAACACAAGTGTTCACAATACATTCAAAATCGCTTTCAAAAGAACTCAGCGCAGTTTCCTTTCCGCCGTCCGTTTTTTCGCTGTTCATCTGGTCAAAACTTTTCAGCGCGGAAACAAAATCTTCCTTTGTAAATTCCGTAAGATTGAACTCGTTGAAAAAGAAATACCACGAAGTCGCTAAATCCCTTTCCGAGGCAAGTTCCGCCTGAAGAAGCCACAAAGTTCCAGCCTCTTCAACATATTTGTCGTTTTCTTTTATAATTTTGCCAAGTTTCGTAAATTCCGACACATTTTTTTTCGTTTCCAGATTTCTTCTTTCTTCCACAAGGTGCAAAGCCCGCATCCAGTAGCGAAGCGACACAACCATATTGCGCCCAATGCCCAGCTCGTCCATCGGCTCAAACGATTTGTCCATAAAAATTCCCGGATTTCTGCTGACCGCCTCAATTCCCTTGGCAAGCCAGTTTTTCCGTATCGAAAAAGTTTCATGTCCTCTGTATTTCATTTTTTTTCCTTTTTTATTTTGGGCGTTTCCCTCACTCACGTTCGGGCCGGGCTTTCCGGGGTTCCACACTTTCGTGTTCCATTGCTCCGCAACAAGCCTCCGGCTTGCCCCTCCAATCCCTAACGCGTCTACAAATCCTTTGTGCGCAAATATTTTTCCATCATGCATCCGCCTGTCAGATATTTTTCTGTAACGCATTTCTTGCAATGAACGCATTTTTCCGGATTTATGTAGTATTCGTTTCCAGCAAGACTTATTGCTCCAGCTTTGCAGACCGACTCGCATTTTAGGCATTTTCTGCACGCATTGAATTTTCTTACCTGATATCCAATCTGCCGCTGCAAGTCGTCGTGGTTCGCAACGTTCATCGTTCGTATTTTCACGGCGTGCTCAAATCCTTCCTGGCTGAACGGCTGCACGGAAATCACCGGAACTTTCGTTTTTGAATCCAAAACCAGAGTTTCGTGAATCAGCTTGCGGCCAAGCTCCGGAGCCAGAATCCCGAACGGAACCAGCATATTCAAAAAACTTTCATCGAACGGACGCACAAGCTGGTAAATCTTTGAATGTTCCTCGCTCGTGCAGTTTGTAAATTTCAGCTTTACATCTTCCGCCGCGCGCACACCGTTTCCGCCTTGCCGGGCTTTCCATGCGCCGGAATCAACATATTCCTCCGCATCCGGCTTTCCAATTCCGCGGGCAAAATCAATCAAAAAACTTCGCCATTTTTCAAAACGCTCAGCCATATAAATTTTGCTCAAAAACTGCGCGCGCAGGTTTCCGTTCGGGCACAGCCAGCATCCAACTCGGTCGTAACCAAGTCGATACGCATCGTTAAAATCAACTTTTTCCGCCAGAAGATAAAGCCACACATCAAGGTCTTTCCAATAGAAAATCGGGCTTGCAACTGTCTGCTTCTGAATTTTCACGCTTTCCGTGTTTTCTGTAACGCGGCTGTACTTTGAGCGGCTCACGCTTTCATTTTTTCTGATTCCGTAAAACGTAAGAATCTGCTTGCTGCCGAACTTGCGGTTTAAGACGCGCGTAATCGGTCCGGTTTTGAACATTGAGCAGCACCAGCGCATCATTCTTGCCGGCGGTCCTATTTCCTTGCAGACCTCGTAAAAATTCTGGTCAGTGTTCTGCGCCACACGGAATTCCGCCAGCGGATGAGCCTTTCTGTAGCGTTCGGCGTATTCAGTTGTGGAAGGAAATTCAAGCGTTGTATTTCCAAAAAGATGAGTTATGTACGGATTTGAAAGCGCCTTTACAACAATGTCCGCGGTCGCCGTGGAATCCTTGCCGCCCGAAAAAGAAACAATCATGCGGTTTTCAGCATCCGCTCCGTTTTTCTGAATAAATTTTTCCGCCTCACTCTGAACAAAATCAAAAGCTTCGTCCTTTATAAAATCAAGTCTGGTTCTGTTCGCCTGAATAAATTTCTGGATTGTTGAATCAAAATGCGGCGCTGAAATCTCAAGATTTTTTTCAGAATGTTCATTCAGCTTATTACGAAGAGTTTCGCAGTCGGCAATTCTAAAAACTGAAGAAGAAATTGCCACGGATTTCCCGTTGATATAGTAACGGTTCGCGCAATTCCAAACAGAACAGGAAGAAAGACTGAACAGCTTCTTTCCAAGCAACAGCTCAAGCAAAAGCCTCTCCTCAGGGAAAACCGGCCGCAAGTCGGCGGCAAGATATTCAGTCTGCCCACCGCACAGCGGACATTTCACCCGGCTTCCCTCCTCCGCAAAAAGTGGAATCCCGCACGCGCCGCACCAGTTCACCTGCGCTAAAAAACGGTCGATTTTTGGGACACTAAATTTTGTTTACAATGACTATTTTTTGGTATATATTTAAAAAATGAACATTGAGTGGGATGAGAATAAAAATCAGCAAAACAAGCGGAAACATCACATTAGTTTTGAAACAGCAAGCTATGTTTTTGCAGATCCATTCAGACTTGAACGCTATGACCATTCGGAAAACAACAACCGCAACGAGGATACATTTCAAACTATAGGAAAAGTTGGAGATGTTCTATTTGTAGTTTTTACCGAACGGATTAATACATATAGAATTATTTCAGCACGGTTAGCAGATGCGGAGGAAAGGAGGCTTTATTATGGCAACAGTAAAAAAAGAAATCCTGATTGGAGCCCAGCCGGCATTTGATGCCTTAGAAGAAGTAAAGGCTGCTAAAACTTATGAAATAAACTATGAGGATGCGCCTAAACTTTCCGAAAAAGAGCTTTCTGAGTTCGTTCCAGCAAATTCTGAATATTATAAACCTAAGAAGCAGCAAATAACACTAAAACTTGATGCTGATGTAATCGAAGCCTTTAAAAGTCTTGGAAAAGGCTATCAAACTAAAATAAATGCAGTTCTTCGGAAAGCTATTTTCAACTGAATTTTTTTTGCACCAACGATATGAAAAACAGAGTAAACACTGAATCTGAACAAACAAATTCTGTCCCAAAAATCGACCGTTTTTTAGGACATTAAAATGTCTTGGAATTCAAAAGGCGGTATCTTAGAAACAGAAATTCTCAGCGATGATGAATACTGGAGTCTGTTCAATTTTGTTTTTTCTGAGCAGAGCAAAAAGACTTCAACATATAAATTTGCGCTTGTAAAATCAATTCTGGACAACCTTTTCAACAATGTTCCGCAGGAAGATTTTCAGCTGATTTCATATAAAGATATTTTTTCAAAATTTGCAGAAAGCTTTTGGAATCTTGTTGTAAAATACCATCTGCACCAGCAGAAACCTACAATAGAAGGAAAAACTTCAAAAATCGAGCAGATTTTCAATTCTGCAACTGGAAAAAATCCGGTTCTTGAAAATATTGAGTTTGCTTCAATTGAAGCGGAAACAAAAGAGTCTTTAATCAAAAAAGTTCAAGCCGAATGTAAAAAATATGTGCTGGGAGCGCTTTATAGCGACTTCGGCGGAAAAATCTATGAATTCAGCGAAAATGGCAGTTCCATAAAAGTTTCAAACGGCGCATATCAGTTCATGATAAAATACAAAAGTGAACTTGAAAAGCTGAACTACTATTCCTGGGCAAAGTTCCTTGAAAAAGCCAACGAGGAAAATGTTCTTTACGGACTTCTTTCAAAGCTGGAACTTTCGCTGCCTAAACGCTCGCCGCTCGATATTTTCAGAAAAATTCTTTTCACAGAGTTTGAAGAAAACAACTGCTTCTACTGTGGCAAAAAACTTTCAGCTGCAAACGGAAAAATTCACGTTGACCATTTTATTCCGTGGAGTTTTATAAAGGAAGATAAACTTTGGAATTTTGTACTGAGCTGCCCTGAATGCAACACCAAGAAGAGCAATTGTCTTCCGCCAAGGGACACAGTCGCCCGCATTCAAAAGCGAAACAGAATCATTATTTTATCCAGCCAAGAAGAAGCCGCAACTCTCAATATTTCAGCAGACGACACTGATTTTATTAAAAGTCAGTTCAAGAACTATGAGCAGAACCTGATTCCTCGCCTATGGCAATACGCAAAATACGCAGGCCTGCGCACAATGCAGACAACTTATTATATTCCGCCGGATTTCGGCAACTTGAAAGTCGCCGAGCCGTAAAAGAATCTGTCTTACTTCCATAAAATGGAAAAAGGCTGCCAGTCCACGCAGATTTTACAGCCGGCATCAGGCTCAGTTTTTACCTTGGCATTGAAAAATCGTATTGAAACTTTGCTCATTTTTTTCCTTGAAGTTTGTAGCGTCTTCCTTTTTTTTCGCCGAATCCTGCAATAATCCCCTCTGATTCAAGTTTGTTGAAAATCTTGCGGACGCCAGCAGCCGAAAGCCCCGTTATTTCTCGTCCTTTAGAATTGTCAATTGAATCATTTTGTCGGAGATAATCGAGAATTATATCGCTACTTTTTTCTGAATTTATCGCTACCTGCTCAGTGTAACGGATATGACAGTATCGATTCTTTAGTTCATTATGCTCACCCATCAAGAGATTACGGAAGAATCGTTCAAGAAACTCTGGATTTTCCTGTATACCTTTCTGCAAGTTGTTGTAATTTGCACGAACCAACGCATTTCTAAAATACCAGGAATTTTCAGCAAATATATCGTTGTTTACATTAAACCCAAGTGAGCGAAGATATTTGATAGAGAATACAGCCGTTGTTCTGGTGTTTCCATACGTCGGGCTTTGCCCGACGTTTGCGCCTTTGGCGCAGGCGCACCGTAGACCAAGCATAGCTTTTTTCTTTTTTTTGCAGGTTCTGTGTTGCGGATATATTGTTCAAAATCTAGTTCGTATGGGTGTTTATTTGGCATTTTCGTTTTCTCCTAACTTCTCACAAAGCGGTAAAAGCTGTTCGATTGCAGCGACTATGCGTTTTTGCTCGGCTAGTGGTGGAAAAGGAACTAGCAATTCTGCAAGCTGATTAAGATAAAAACCTTTCTGTGCAGTACCAGTTGCATTTGCAATAACATAATTTTGAACATAAGAGGAGTCTAAACAATATTTCAGATAATAATTGAAAATCATCGTTCGCAAAACTGAAACACTTCGCTGAAAACTTATATTTAATGAACCATCAAAGATACAACTTCTTCCAATAGTTCCAACCGAGGTGAAGAAAATATCTCCTTTTTCTGCATTTGTTCGTTCATTTTCTTTTTCGAAAACTTCTTTAGAGAGATAACGAACTGCTTCCAAATCAACCAATTTATTATCATTTATATTTCGAGATGAAAGCATTAAGTATTCTGTTTTTTTAGATAAACCTGCTGGCGGATTATGATCACCATCAACAAGTTTTGTACAAATTTCCCCCAGTCTGCACCAGCACCAGTTCTTCGGAATCTCAAACGGAATTTCATCTTCTGTAATCTCTGGCAACGGCTTTTCTTTTTTGAGTTTACCTTCTTTAATAAGCTTCTTCTTTTCTGCTCGAATTTGCTCAAGAAGTTCTGTTCCTGTTTGCAAAGCAATTCCGCGAGTTTTGGCGGTGTCTGCTTGCGGACATGACGGGTCTTTACCCGGCAAGCCGAAACTCGTATTCAAGGCCGGCACAAGACGACCTTGAATGGCTTCCTGCAAAATGGCTTTTTTGGTGAGCGCGCCGATGTTTGCGTTGAGCGCTTTGAGTTCTGCTTCTTTTTTGCCGTATTCTTCTATGAGCGGCATGAACTTTTCGATTGCGGAAACTATGCGTTTTTGCTCGGCAAGCGGCGGGAGAGGAACAATTCCCTTATACAATCTGTCATCATTTATTGCTGGATAAGCAACACCTTTTGCATTTTCTGTATCATTTGCGTAATTATCAAACGACGGTGAAAGCAAATAATAAAATAAATATTTGTTCAAAACTTGCGAGGGACATGACATAACCGCAAAACCTGTACTTGCAATAGGCTCTTTTAAAAAATCTTTGTCAATGATACACATATTATGAAGATATGGTCTTACTGTTGAATAAATAATATCTCCTTTTTTTACGATTTTTCGGGCTCGGGAAGGAGCTTTATCTGCTTGTATAAGATTTTCATTTTCACTGAAATTTTGGAGTTTATTATCAATTGAACCTATATCGATATAGCTGAATTCTTTATCAGGTGTTTTTTGTCCGTTATTAAAAACAATTTCCCCCAGTCTGCACCAGCACCAGTTTTCCGGAATCTCAAACGGAATTTCATCTTTGGAGATTGGTTCAAAGCGGGCGTTGCGGGCGGCGTTTGAGCCCGCAGAAGGGGTAGCAGACAAGCCAACAAAGCGGAGAGAATCGTCCTGCTTGCAGGAACGATTCGTGGAGCGACTTGGCTTGGGAGCGAGGGGAAGGTTTTCCCCTCTTTCTTTTCTAATCTGTTCAAGCAAATCTCTTGCGTTGCCTTCGCTTGCAATCTGAGGAACGAGTTTTCCCTGTACGGCTTCCTGCAAAAGCGCGTTTTTCAAATCTTTTGCGGTCATTTTTGTTCCTCTCTTGACTTTTCTGATGTTTGTGTTATATTTGAATTATCGACGTGAGGTGTCTTGGTTGCCCTGTCCGCTGATTTTTCAGCCGCGTCACTCAAGCCTTGGAATCTTTCCGAGGCTTTATTTATTTCATCCAGTTCTATTGAATATATTCTGTGTCCATTTGCAATACTTTCTTTTACAGTAATCAAAACATCTGCTTTTTTACCACTGTTTAATATTGCAGCAGAAACAAATCTCTTAATTGAAACAACATTCGGGTCATCTGGATTTTTAAGATTTCCATGAGCAGCAATAAGAACAGCACTTTCATAAAGAGGTTTTATTTTAGCCGCAAGTTCAAAATGCTCTGCCAAAGTAAATCCATTGTTCTTGGATTTTTCCAGAGCTTTTGCACTTGTCATTTTATCAATAGAGTGTTTTGAAAGATTTGCTTCAATTCCAGTGCTGATATTTACAAGTTTCCCAAGAATTGGTTTTAAGATTGTGAGAAGTTCAGAACGTTTGTAGCTTGCGTATCCCTTTTTAACCGTATTGGATTGCGCATCTTTAGATTTTTTTATATTGGTTTTATCTTTTTCTTTCATATGCTATCCTCTGCAAACAATTTATAAGCCCATTGAATTCGAGGGGGTTACAATTCTCCCCTCTGCGCTTTCTGGTGCAGGTCTGAAAGTTGTTTGAGAATGTTGTCTATGTCGGCATTTAGTTTGCTGCGCTTTTCTTCGTAGTTTTGGATTGTTTCTGCTACGCTTAGAACTACTTCTTCTTCGTGAGGATAGCCGCAAAGGTCAAAATTCAAGCCACTTTCAAAAAGTTCCTGCGAGGTGTAACATTTTGCCTTCGGATTTCCGTCGGAATCAAGAAGTTCAGTCCGGTTGCTCCACCAGGCAACGCAACCGTCAAAATCACTGAGCCTCATCGGCTTTGTTTTAGAAAAGTGCTTTACGCCTTTTGGCATATCAACGCGGTAGAACCATGTTTTTCCTTCGCTTTCTTCGTTGTTGAAAAACAGGATGTTTGTTGTGATGCTTGTGTATGGAGAGAAAACGCTCTGTGGAAGGCGGATTATTGTGTGCAGATTAAAATCTGTAAGAAGTTTTTTCTTGAGATTTGTTTTTGCGTTATCGTTTCCAAATAGGAATCCATCCGGGATGATTACTGCGGCGCGTCCGTTCTTTTTAAGGCGGTACATGATTACTGCAATAAAGAGGTCGGCGGTTTCGCTTGATTTTAAGTCTGCCGGGAAGTTCTGCTTGATGTCTTCTTTTTCGCTTCCGCCATAAGGTGGATTCATAAGAATTACGTCAAAGGAATCTTTTTCTGTGTAGTCCAGAAGTTTGTTTGTAAGCGAGTTTCCGTGATAAACCTTTGGGCTGTCCAAACCATGAAGCAGCATATTTGTAACGCAAAGCATATACGGGAACTGTTTTTTTTCGATTGCGTAGATTGAGTTGTAAAGTTTTTCTGATTCTTCGTTTGTGATGCTGCCTTTTGCATCTTTTACGACTTCAAGTTCTTTTATCCAGCTTGAAAGGAATCCGCCAGTTCCGCAGGCAAAGTCTGCCATAGTCTCGCCAATCTGCGGCTTAATCATTTTTGCCATAAACTCTGTTACGGCTCGTGGTGTATAAAACT
>SAMEA104315436__coassemble_1363_pt1 | contig 15593 bp, 13 predicted proteins | sample SAMEA104315436__metabat2_high_PE_011 | metagenome-assembled genome bin SAMEA104315436 (sample SAMEA104315436) | gut metagenome | biome: Monkey gut; feature: monkey-associated habitat; material: faeces | place: China | collected 2013 | reverse complement strand
GTGAAGAAAAACATCCAGCACATCGTTCCGTTCCTTCAGAATAAAATCCGCGCATCGCCCGATAATAATGCAAGGCTCTTTTTCCGCAAGCTCCTTGATTATCTTTGTCTGGACTGACCAAATTTCATCTTCAAGAGACGGACCTTTGTAATACATTCCCGCCGTAAAATAGCTTTCAAACACGGATTTTTTTCCGTATTCACCCTTTTCCGCAATATATTTTTCGCTCAAGCCGCTTTCAAGAGCGACCTTCTTGATAATTTCGCCGTCAAAAACTGGAATTCCCAGGTTTTTAGAAAGCTCTTTTCCCACGGCATGACCGCCTGCGCCATACTCGCGGCTGATTGTGATTATTCTGTAGCTCATAGCAACCTCCACTTTCACATCTCTTATTATATCACAGAAAAAAAATCAGAATAAAACTTTTTTTTATGATAGAATTGATTTCCGAGGAAAAAATGGAAAAAATTCTTGCTCCTGCCGGCCTGGTAAAAACTGAAGAAAACAAAATCTGGCTGAATTCAAATCTGGATGAAACAATGTTCGGGAAAACAAAATTCTCGCTTCTGCTTGAAGAAAGCGGAATTCTTGCTGAAAAGCAGCCCGACGGAAAATGGAATAAATTTTCAGAATGGAAATTTGAAGAAATCAGAACAAAAAATGATAAAGTCTGTTTCTGCGGAAATTTTCCAGGAAAAACGCTTCTGGATATAATTGAAAAAGAACCAGCGGAAGCCGACGAGGCGCTTCTAGCCGTATGCGAAATTTACGCGCATGCAATAGAAAACAACATAAGAATTCCGTGCAACGGAGCCGCAGGAATAATCGCAGACCTTGCGGAAGGAAAAATTCTTCTTCTTCCGGAAAAAACTTTTGACCGGGCAGCCGCGAACCTTGGCAAAGACCTGTACAATTACTTCCAGAACGACTGGCGTGATTTCATTGCCTCAGGAAATTCCGCGGCGGAATTCGCGCTCGGCACAATGGCATATTTTGCGGCCGCAAAAAAGCTTCCCTACTCGGAGGAAAACGATAAAAAAATCAGCGACCGGAATTTTATTCCTCTTGAATATGAAATAAACGGAATAAACAAAAATCTTGCCGAGGCAGTGAATTTTCTTCTGCAGGGAAAACATTTGAAAAATCCGTTTCCTCTGGACGGGCTGAAAAAACAAGTTCTCGGGAACGAAAGCGAAAAACATAAAATTCCTGAGCTTGAATTTGAAAAAAAAGCCGGAAAATTCACGGTATCACAAAACTCAAGGCTGAAAAGACAACGCTTCATCAGAAGAAACATCGCGGTCGCCGCGGCAGTTTTATGCGCGGGAATTTTCATTGCCATAGCCGCCTTCTCGATTGCCGGTGAAAATGCAAAAAAGCCAAGCGCAATCGGGCTTAGCTCAGCGCAGGTCGCCGAAGTTTTCTACAAGGGAATCCACACAATGGACACAGACCTTATGCTTTGCGCCGCAAAAGACTGCCCTGAAGCGCAAGGATACATTTCAAAAGTTCCGCAGATTTACATAACAACCCAGATGAAAAGCGCATACAACTTTGACTCGGGGATTTCAACACCGGAAAACTGGTTCTTCTTTGAGCCAGACTCAACAAAAGCATACTCACACTACATTTACGGAATCACAAATTTTTCGATTGACGGAAACGCCTCCTCGCTTGAAATAAAAGTTCCCACAAAGAAAAATCATCCTGCAAGAAAAATTTACGCGGAGGACGGAAGCCGCGCAAAAATTGAAAAAATGCCGGACGCAACGCACTGTGAAGTATTTTCTTGTCCACAACCAGGACAATCTTATCCAGGCAGAGGAATTCACAACAGCCGTAACATTAAGATTTTCAGGAAAGGCATGGACAATCACAAAGCTAGACCAGACAAGCTCCTCTGAATTCTATTCGCCGCTTCAAGTTTCACTGGACTTCAAGCAGGCGCTTTCCGAAAACGGAGGAAATGAAATCGAGGCGGTTGACGCGCTAAGAAAAAAATATCCGTGGCTTCCAACAAGAAAATCAATGGAAATAGAACAGGAACGACTGGAAAAAATCGGGTACTAGCCGGAATTCTGCTTCAATATAAAAACCCATTTTGACATTTTTTCAAAAAATGTCATTGACACTAAAACATTGATTATATAAACTAAAAACGATAAGTGACTTTTGGAGGTTACCACTTAAATGGCTTACACATACAATGTTGAAAAACAACACGAAAAAGGCAAATGGCATGCCATTGAACGAATCAACAATCTTGTAGACAAAGACTCTTTCATGGAAATTTATTCTGGAGTCCGCCACAACTGCACAAGTTTCGGAATGGAAAAAAAGGACATTCCTTATGACGGCGTAATCACTGGATTTGGAACAATCAACGGAAGAAAAGTAGCCGTATATGCTCAGGACTTTACAGTACAGGGCGGTTCGCTCGGATTAATGCACGGAAAAAAAATCGCTGAGCTTATCGACAAGGCAATTCAGGCAAGATGCCCTGTTATCGGAATAAACGATTCAGGCGGAGCGCGCATTCAGGAAGGCGTTGATGCGCTCTGCGGTTACGGTGATCTTTTTTACCAGAACGTAAGAGCTTCCGGCTCTGTTCCGCAGATTTCAATCATTGCAGGACCTTGCGCAGGCGGCGCTGTATATTCACCCGGAATAACAGACTTCATTTTTGCCGTTGACAAAATTTCTCAGCTTTTTATCACAGGTCCGAAAGTTGTAAAATCGGTAATGTTCATGGATATTTCCGCAGAAGACTTAGGCGGCGCTTCAATCCATTCAAAGAAATCCGGAGTTGCGCAGTTCCGCTGCATTTCAGAGCCTGAATGTTTTGAGAAAGTACGCAAGCTTCTTGATTACATTCCGCACTATTACGGCGATGAAATTGTTCAGGCGGCTAAATTCAAGTATGACGAGCACAAGAAATCAAAGCATATTGAAAAAATTCTTCCAGAAAACACACACAAAGGCTACGACATCCGCGAAGTAATTGAAGACGTTACTGATGACAACTCATTCTTTGAGACTTCAGCAGAATTCGCAATAAACTGCGTAACAGGCTTTGCAAAAGTTGAAGGCCGTTCAGTCGGAATCATTGCTAACAATCCAGCAGGAATGGGCGGTGTTCTTGACTGCGACGCTTCAGACAAAATTGCGCGCCACGTCCGCTACTGCGATGCATACAACATTCCTCTTCTTACTTTTGTGGATGTTCCGGGATTCATTCCAGGACCTCAGGAAGAGCAGAAAGGTATCATCCGCCACGGAGCAAAAGTTATTTACGCATACAGCGAATCCACAGTTCCAAAAGTAACTGTAATCACACGAAAAGCTTACGGCGGCGCATACATTGCAATGTGCTCAAAGCATATCGGAGCGGACTATGTTTACGCATGGCCAACTTCTGAAATCGCTGTTATGGGCGCAGACGGAGCAATCGGCATTCTTTACGCAAAGGATTTGAAAGACCCGGAAAAAGCCGAATATGTAGCTGAAAAGAAAGCCCAGTATGAGCAGGAAATCATGACACCGACAATCGCTGCAAAGCGCGGCTATATTTCTGAAGTAATTGAGCCTTCTGCAACACGCAAATATGTTGCAAACAGCTTCCGTTTCCTTGCAGACAAACAGTCAATGGACAAGCCTGCAAAGAAGCACGGAAATATTCCGTTATAATACAACGCTGCATGAAAACAGGAAGAGCAAAATCTTCCTGTTTTTTTATTTGCGTCGGAATTTATTCCGCATACCGCCCGAAAAAATCATCAAAGACTGTGCCGTCGGTGTAATAAATTTTTTCCGCATAAAACGATTCAACCACAGGAATTTCCGACTCATCATATTCAGCAAAAAAACCTGGACAGGCAAAGCGGCCTTCAATTTTTTTGCCTGGGTTCACAGATATTTCCATTGGAAGTTCAAGTGAAATTTCCGAGGACTCTCCATTTTCATTCTGCAAGAACGAAAGCGAAAAATCAACTTTTTCAACAGTCTTTTTGCTTTCGTTCAAAAAACTGAATGAAACCGCAAGGTCTTTTCCATCCGGCAAAAATTCAAATTCAGCGTAATACGGAACAGAAGATTTTACAGAAACGCACGAGCTCAAGCAGAAAAACTGCGCGGCCGCCAAAAAAAACACAAAAAACAATTCAATTTTTTTTCTCATACTATTTTATAGTAAAAAAAAATCGAAAACAGAAGCAAATCACAAAAAATATGCGCAAATTTCCGCGGAAAAAACTCTCCTTGCCCATAGCTTTTTTTTGTGGTAGTATTTTTTTGGTTTTTAAAATCAGCAGAAAATCCGTAATTCGAGGGCACACCTATGATTACTTACTGGCAGCAGCAGACAGGCGGAAAGCTTGTGAAAGTAAAAGAGGACGAAATTGACGCGCAGTCACGGACATGGGTTGACGCTCGGGTTGTAACCCGCGATGATGTTGAGCAGCTGCAGGAAAACTACGGAATTGATCCAGAGCATATTCTTGATATTCTTGACCCGGACGAACTTTCGCGCCTGGAAGACGGCGATGACTACGTTCTTACAATTCTTAGGCTTCCGATTTTTGAGCCTTCCGCGGAAACGCCGTATTTTACGATTCCGCTTGGAATTATCCTTAAAGACAATGTTATAATCACAATCTGCTGGACTGACTGCGAAGTTCTTAGGGATTTTGCAACAGGAAGGGCAAAAGGAATTGTTCTTGCCGACTTTCCGGCGTTCATAATGCGGATTATCGGCCGCTCGAACATTACATTTCTGCGCTACCTGAAGGAAATAAACCGGCGCTCAACGGCAATCCAGAACGAGCTTCAGCTTTCTATTGAAAACAAGGAAATCATCCAGCTTCTTAGCCTTGAAAAGTCGCTTGTGTACTTCACAACTTCATTGAAAAGCAACCAGCTTCTTCTTGAAAAATTCCACAAGACGAAACTTATAAAGCTTGACTACGATGATATGGACTGGCTGGAAGACGTTGAAATCGACAACAAGCAGGCTATCGAAATGGCAGACACCTACAGAAACGTTCTTCTTGGCGTAACAGACGCGTTTGACAGCGTTATTTCCAACAACCTGAACGTATACATGAAAAGACTTTCAATCCTGAACATAATTATGATGGTTCCAACCTTCATAACAAGTTTTTTCGGAATGAATGTCGATTTGCCTTTTGTAAAATACGGAAGCCTTTCTGTATGGATAATTTCGGCAATCTGCCTTGTTTCAATTTTCATAACAAATGTGATTCTTGGATTCTACGAAACGAAATATCCTCGGAAGCAGAAGGAACCTAAAAAATCAATAACCCAGAAACGGAAAGAGCGGAAAGCCGCAAGACGTCTGAAGTCGATTGAGGCAGCTCTGGAAGAATAAGCATGAAAACAAAATTCTTGACCTTCATCCTTTTTATTTTTGCAGCTGATTTTTTTGCGCAGAATTCAAAAACTGCGTTCAACGAACTAGACATGGCGGAAATTCCCGGCGGAACTTACACTATCGGTGAAAACGTCCAGACTTATACAGCAAAAAGAAAAGTCGGCGCTTTTTTAATGAACAAATACGAAACGCCCTACACGCTTTGGTTTCAGGTAAGAAAGGACGCTGAAAAAAACGGATACAAATTTCAAAATCCTGGCCAGGAAGGCTCAAGGGCGCGGCGAGGAAAACCACCGGCTCCAAAAAGTTTCGGGCAGCCTGTAACAATGATAAGCTGGCACGACGCGATTGTCTGGTGCAATGCGTTCAGCGAATACTGCGGGCTTACACCGTGCTACACATACAACGGTGAAGTTCTAAGAAATTCCTCGGATACTGCAAAATGCGATCTTGCAGAATGCAACTTCCAGGCAAACGGATTCAGGCTTCCAACAGAAGCAGAATGGGAATATGCCGCGCGCTGGTCGAAACACGGACTTCAAAAAGGCAACAAGGCCAGCGGAGATTTTTCCGACGACGAAACTGAAAGAACGCTTGAATTCGCCTGGACAGCAGAAAACGCCGACTCTTCAATGGCGGTAGGAACAGCTGGAACTCCTTTTTCTGAAGACGCAATTCCAGCGCCAGGAACAGGAAATCCAAACGGAGCCGGAATTTTTGATATGTCCGGAAATCTTCTGGAATTCTGCTGGGACTGGTTTGCAGACTACACAGAGCAAAAGGAACATGAAATTGCCACAGGACCGGAATTCGGAAGCCAGAGAACTTGCCGCGGCGGAAGTTTTTCCCCGTATACAGTTTTCTGCTTCACCTCCGAACGCTACGGCTACGATGCAAACGAATGCTACGACTACCTGGGCTTCAGAATTGTACAGTCCGCTGGCATGTAAGAAAATCAGCAGTTTCGCCCAAGCACTGGATTTCGTTAAAAATATGGTTTCCCTTGATGCCCATAATATTTTCTTTTCGTTCAGTTTCAATCTAAATATCATCAAGAGAGCGGATAAAAATCAGATAAGAAAACTGTTCAATGCAAGCAAGCGGATTAGCCATTCCAGCAGCCCAAAGTTTCTGTCAGATGTTGTCGATTTTGTTTTTGATTTCGCCACTTATAATATTTTTAGAACTCCTAGTCTTGTCAATAGTTCGAATTTCGAGTTTTAAATAAATTTATAAAAATGGCGGAGATCATTTATTTTCAAATTTTCTTTATTTCCGCATTTTTGATTGACCAGCTTCCATTTTGCTTTTCAACTTCAAGAATTCCGTATGTTCCGTTTTCACCGAAGCATCCTGAATTCATAACAAGAGTGCCGCCGATTTTATCAATTCCGGCGCCCTCGTGGATATGTCCGCAAATTACGGCAAGAGGCTTTTTTTCTTCAATAAGCGCCCTGAATTTTGCTGAGCCCGCATGAAGCTCAGGATTCACAGCATCGCATTTTGTGTCTTTCGGCGGATTGTGGCTCACCAGAATAACATTTGAATAATCTCCGTTAAACTCCGCCTGATTCAGAATATCAAAATCGGAAACAAGCTCTTCCTCGTCGCGTTCGTTCGGAGTTTTTCCTGTAAATTTGCTTCCGCCGCCTGAACCTACAATTGCAATTCCGCCGGTATAGTTCAAGACGCGTTCCGCATTTATTCCGGCATCTTCAAGCTGCTCAATAAATTCCGGCTCGTCGCAGTTGCCAAGAACCGCGTAAATTTCATCATGTTTTTTTACAAGCGCGTCCAGAACCGGCTTTGAAGTTTCCGTCTTGAAACATTCACAAAAATCGCCGGCAAAAATAACAGCGTCAGAAGCCTTGAACTCAGAATCAAGCTTGTCCAAATCAGAAACATTTCCGTGGATATCTGTCAAAATTAAAAATTTCATATAAATTCCTTCTGCTATATTTTTTCAATCGCGCTTTTCAGGGCGTTCATCTGCTCTTCAGTTCCAATTGTAATGCGGACATAATCTTCTATGCCTTTTGTATTGAAATGCCGCACAAGAATTCCCTGCTTCTTTATTTCCTCGTAAACTTTTTCGCCGCGGAGCCTTGGATTTCTTGCCAGAACAAAATTTGTTCTTGATGGAATGAACTCCCAGCCTTTCTGACGGAGAAAATCCTGGAATTTTTCGCGTTCGGCAACAACTTTTCTTGCGCATCCGCAGTAATAATCCGGATTTTTGCAGGCCGCAACTCCAGCGCATTGGGCAACAGCGTCAATCGGAAAATGGTTCAAGCTGTTCTTCACGGTTGTAACATAATTCACAAGCTCCGGGGAAGCAACGATGTAGCCAAGCCGAAGTCCCGCGCCGCAAAAACTTTTGCTGAATGTCCTTACAATAAGAAGATTTTTAAATTCTTCCAGCAGAGGAATGCATGACTCGCCACCAAAATCGCAGTAAGCCTCGTCCACAACAAAAATCTGGTCAGGATCAGATTTTTTCAGCATTTCCCGAACCTGCGCCCGTTCAAGTCCTATTCCGCTCGGAGCGTTCGGATTTGCAAAAATCAGGCCGGAACCGTTTTTTCTGGCACGCAGAAGCATTTCTTCTGTGTCAAGCGACCAGTCTTTTTTCATCGGAACAACATCCGTTTTTATATTGTAAAAACCAGCGTAAACAGGATAAAAGCTGTAAGTAAATTCAGGAAGAACAAGCGGCTTTTCGCTTCCAAAAAACGCATAGAAAACAAAGGAAAGAACCTCGTCGCTTCCGTTTCCTGAATAAATCATTTCCGGAGTTACTTTAAAAGGAATTTTGTCGTTTTCAGAAGGCTCAACTTCTTTTCCAGAAACTTTCGCATTGCAAAGCACGCCGCCTGTCTTGTTGAGCATTTCCGCAATCGCAGCGTGAAGCTCAAGCGAATCCGGGTCAGGATAAAGAGCCAGCTTCATCGGATTATTTTTCACAAGGCTTGAAATCGCGTCCACAACAGCTCCGCACGGCGGATACGGATTTTCATTTGCATTGAGTTTTATGTATTCCCTGTCCTTCGGCTGTTCGCCCGGAACGTAAGGGTGCAGATTTTTCATTCGTGTTGAAATCATAAATTTTTCCTTCCTGCTATTCTATTGCGATAAAGGCTTTTGTTCAACAAAAACTTCAGATTGCGTATAGTCAAGTGTTTTAAACTGCTGTATAATTGCCTAATGAAAAAAATTATTTTTGGCTTGATATTTTTTTGGATAAGCGTGTTTTGTTTTGCAAATGCAAGCCTTACAGATTTTGAATCAAAAATCATGGCTGAAATAACTGATTTCAGATGGAAACTTGCTCTTCTTGAAGATTTTAAGGAAGCCGCCAACGCCTGCGACAAATTCAGCGCATATATAAACAGTCCTGAAAACGCCGAAAATCTGAGCGAAGAAATTTTGCTTTCTGCGAACAACATTCTGACCTGGGAAAAATACAACGCGCTTTACGAGCTTAATCCAAAAGACAAGGAACTTGAAGAATTTCTAACCGCTCAATACAGAAAAATCCGCTCATATTTCAAAGAGCACAAAAAAGAAACGCACAACAAATGGCTTTATGTTACAGCCGGAGATATTCTAAGCAGCAGCCTACAGTACCTTCCGCTTTCAACAGCGATGAACGAAGGGCTTACAATAAAAAAATACTATGACAAGGCGCTGGAAAATGATCCGGATTTTGTTTTCTGCCTTATAAATATTGCGCAGTGGTACTTCCATGCTCCGGCAATAAGCGGCGGCGGAAAAGGCAAAGCGATGAAAGCCTTTCTGGCGGCGGAAAAAGCGGCAAAAACAGACGCAGAGCTTTACTACGCAAAACTGTTTCTTTCGCAAAGTTTTTTTGAAGACGGAAACAAGCAGAAAGCCGCGGAGCTTCTTGACCAGGCAGAAGAGCTTCTTCCAGGCTCAAGAACTGTGAAATTTTACAAATTTTTGAACGAGAATGGATATTGCTATTTTGAATATCCTGAAAACCGCGGAAAAATCAACAAGAAACTTGGCTTGTAAATTTTATCAAGAGAATTTGAATATGAACGAAAACAATAAGAAAATCGTGCTTTTTGGAGAAATCATGCTCAGACTGAAGCCAGCCGGAAAAGAAAGATTTTTTCAAAATCCGAATATGGAAGCTGTTTTTGGCGGAAGCGAGGCGAATGTTGCGGTAAGCCTTTCAATTCTAGGAAAATCCGCAAAATTTATTACCGCGCTGCCGAAAAACGCAGTTGGAAGAGGTGCAAAAAACGCGCTGAACCATTACGGAGTTCAGGTTGAAGGCCCGGAAAAAGACGGAAGGCTTGGAATTTATTTTCTTGAAGACGGAGCCTGCCAGCGGCCGAGCCAAGTTATCTATGACCGGAGCGGAAGCTGTTTTTTTCTTGCAAAGCCGGAAGAATATGACTGGAAAAAATATTTTTCGGATGCAGAATGGTTTCATGTTTCCGGCGTTTCCCCGGCGGTTTCAGAGCAGGCAATGAATTCAGTTCTGGCCGCCGTTTCCGAAGCGAAAAATTTTGGCTGCACAGTTTCTGTTGACTTGAACTACCGGAAAAAACTTTGGCAGTACGGCAGAAAGGCTTCCGATGTAATGAGAGAAATCGCCTCTTCCGCAGATGTTCTGATTGCAAATGAAGAGGATATTCAAAAATGCCTTGGGCTTTCATTGAAAAATTTCACAACTCCGGCAGAATCATACCATCATCTTTGCGACGACCTGAAACAGGAATTTCCGAACATAAAAATAGCCGCCGTAACATTGCGCCACAGCTACAGCGCGGACAGAAACGGATGGTCAGCGGTTTTAAGCGGAAAACACGGTTTCTACGAAAGCCAGCAGTATGATATTGAAAACATTGTGGAGCGGGTCGGCGCGGGCGACAGCTTTTCAGCCGGACTGATTTACGGACTTTCAGAATTTTCAGAGGATTCAGCCGGAGAAGCAAAGGCCCTGGATTTTGCAACAGCCGCAAGCTGCCTGAAACATTCAATTCCAGGAGACTTCAATCTTGCAACAAAAGATGAAATTGAATCTTTGATGAACGGCAACGGAACAGGAAGAATACAACGATGAAAAAGCAGTATTTTATGGATGAACTTGTAAGGAAAGCAGGAAAAATTGCGGTTGTGCAGACAACCTTGCCGGCGGAAGCAGTTGCCATTGCAAAAAAGCTTCTTGAAAAAGGCGTAACTGCCATGGAAATCGCCTACCGCGACCTAGAAAACCTTGAAGGCTCAGACGAATGCATACGCGCAGTAAGAGAACAAGCGCCGGAAATCCTAGTCGGCGCAGCCACAATCACTTCGCCGAAACTGGCAAAAAGAGCGGCAAAAGCTGGCGCGCAGTTTTTGCTGAGCGCCGGGTTCAACAGAGAAACTGTAAAATACTGCGTAAAACACAACATTCCGATTTATCCGGGCGTGGCAACACCAGGAGAAATCGAACAGGCAATTTCATTCAGTCTTTCAGTGGTTAAAATTTTTCCAGTTGAAATTCTCGGCGGAACAAAATATCTTTCCGCCCTTGCCGGACCGTACCCAGACATTTGCTTTATAGTTTCAGGCGGAATCAACGCGGAAAACTGCAATGAATACAAAAATCTGAAGAACGTCGCGGCTTTGAGCGGCTCTTACCTTTGCAAATAAACTACTTTATGTTTTTTGCAATAAAATCAGCCTTCAAGTTTTTTAGCTCTTCTGTAAGCGAAACTTTGTAAATATGCGGATTCAGAATTCTCTTGTAGCTTTCGTCTAGGCTTGCAAGCTGTTTCTGCATATTTTCGCGGGCAAGTCGAAGCTGCTCAACATCAGAAAGGCGGGCTTCAGTTCTTTTTCCCTTGCTGAGCTTAAGTTTCAGAAGCGCCTCGACTTTTGCAGCCTTGCAAGAAAACTGCCTGTAATCAACCATCGGATGATAGAAACGGTATTCTTTTCCCGGCTCGATTTTTTCCGGTTCAAGCGAAAGAATATCCGCAAGCGCCATTCCATTTTCATCGTAAAGACGGTACACATTCTTGATTCCAGGATTTGTTGTTTTCGCCGGATTGTCGCTGAATTTCATGGCAGGAATCATTTTGTCAGAAGCCTTGTCGTGCCTTGCCGCAAGTTTATAAACTCCAGTGAACGAAGATTCATTTCCGCCTGTAACCATGTGAGTGCCAACGCCCCAGCTGTTTATCGGCGCGCCGTTTGCAACCAACGTTGAAATAATTTCTTCCGTAAGTTCGTTTGAAACAGAAATTTTTGCCTGCGGAAATCCTGCCCGATCAAGTTCCTTCCTTACTTCCCTTGTAAGATAAGAAATATCGCCGGAATCAAGCCTGACTCCGAAATTGTAGCCTTTTTCAACAAGCTCGCCGCCGGCAATTATTGCGTTCTTTATTCCAGATTTCAATGTGTCATAAGTATCAATAAGAAAAACAGCGTTGCCCGGATAAATTTTCGCGTATTCGCGGAATGCTTCAAGCTCAGAGGAATGGCTCATAATCCATGAGTGCGCCATTGTTCCCATTGCAGGAATTCCGTAAAGTTTCGCCGCCAAAGTATTGCTGGTTCCAGCCGCGCCGCCAATGAAAGCCGCTCTTGTTGCGCCCATAGCTCCGTCCGGTCCCTGCGCTCGCCTGAGTCCAAACTCCATAATCGGAGCGCCTTTTGAAGCAAGATAAACGCGCGCTGTTTTTGTTGCAATCAGGCTCTGGAAATTAACAAGATTCAAAATCAAGCCTTCAAGAATCTGCGCCTCAATAAGATTCGCATGGATTCTTACAAGCGGCTCCTGCGGAAAAATCACAGTTCCTTCATCCATTGTGTAAAGATCGCCTGTAAATTTCCATGTCTTAAGATATTCCAGGAATCCTTCATCAAAAATTTTCTGGCTACGCAGATATTCAATATCATCCTCGCCGAAGCAGAATTCCGTGATTGCATCAAGAAGCGGCTCGTTTCCGGCAAGAACAGAAAATCCGCCGTTGAAAGGATTTCTTCTGAAGAACATATCGAACACAACTTCCTGGTTCATTCCTTCTTTCCAGTAACCCTGAGCCATTGTAAGCTCGTAAAAATCCGTAAAAAGCGCATTGCCGCTGAAATAATTTTTCATAAAAACCTCATAAAATGGAAAATAAGGATTTTTTCGAGGCTACCTCAAGCATCTTGTACGCAACCTGCACGTCCTTCTGAAAGTTTAATGGTATTTTTCAAATTTTACAATTCATTTGCAATTCAATTGGCGTTATAATTTTTCTTTTCCGCAAAAAAGAACTGAAAACCTTCTTGTGAATAACATATTTTCTGTTTATAATTATTTTATGGCTATATCTGTAAATTTGGGAGCGATTCTAAGGCATTACGCAAAAAAACAGGAATCTGCTTTCATCAATTTTAGAGAGTTTTGTGATTATGTAAAAAAATATGCTTCACATCATCTGGAAGAACAGCCTGACTTAGTTCAATATTTGGAAATTCCAGATTCTGCGCTTTTAAAAGAACTCGAAGATTACCAGAACAAGCATGAGGTTTATCTCATCCAGCAAAACAATGGAAAAATCACAATTGCCTGCATAACCGCCTATTCAGTTTATTACGCAAACAAATACAAGGAAATAATTTCGAATCCGCAAATTCCGTTTCCGTGCGCGAACGATTTGCCGAAACAGCTTCCTGCCGACGCGCTTGAAAAAAAATCCCTGGAGGATGTTGTAAAAGAATGGCAGGCAAAGCAGAATACAAAATCTCCGAAACTTTACTGCGTTCTTATGCCGCGGGATATTCCTTCGCTGATTATTCCTGAATGTGTTCCAATAAATTTTGTAACACGCGACGCAATGGCAAAAATCCGCAATATGCTGAAAAAAGATGAGTTCCATGATTATTTTCAGAAAAAAGTCCGCGTGGCAAATCCAAGCAAGGAAATCGCCGCCCAGGCTTTTTTTACAAAATTTCTTCAGCATCCGGATTCTTCCGACCAGACTTTTGATTTTTCCGGCGATGCGTTCTATTTCTGGAACCAGCTCTGCTATTTCATCCGGCTTGATTTTGAAAAAATAAAGGACAGAACAACTGAGGACACAAATGTTCTTCAGGCTGTAGCCGTTTCTGAAGTCTGGATGATGACGCTGAAAGAAAACGCCTCAAAACAACAGAACAAGGAAAACGCGCTGAATGAGCTCAGAGCCGCGCTTGCGCGTCCGCCGTATTTCTTTTCAATGGAAAGCATTCTGAAACTGAAAGATTCAAAGGGCGCTTTGCTTTACGGCCAGTACGACGAGGAAGATTTAAAGGAATTCCTTCAGAAAATAACAACTGAATGCGAAAACAACGAGCTTCCGCAAGTTCTTGTATTCAAAATTGAAACCGGCGCAAGATATTTTATCTATAAAAGCAAAGTTTTCCAGCTTGTAATCCGGCTGGCCAACGAAGCGCACGACACAATTGAAAAACATCTTACCGACAAATGGTTCAAAATTCTAAGCAACTATGAAAAACTTCCAGAAATGAAAAGCGAGAAAGATTTTGAAAACTGCCTGAAAAAGGAAATTCATGATCTCTCGCCTGTTCTGTACGCTTTGCTGAACGCGAATTTTCTTACAATGCTGAACTACGAGTCGAGCCACGCAAGTTCGGAGCCGGCATTCCACATTTTTTCCGGCGGAAAACTTCTTCCGTACTCAGAGCTTCTTATGCTGAAGAATTCCGCGATTCTTGCAAATGCAAAAATGATGCTTCCGTTCTGGTACACAATTCCGGTAATTTCATGGCTTGCAAGCTTGTTTTCCAAGAAAAAACGGAAACCGGCTCAGTCCAGAATTTCACAGAAGGAATTTACGGCGGACGATATTCCAGATGACGAGGAAACTCAGAAGCCGGCGAAATCCTCTAGCAAAAAAGATGCAATCCAGGCGGCGGCAAAAAATATCGCCGAGGAGCTTGTTCCTGCCGGCTCAACAATCGACAGGGAACTTGATTCGTATGGAAAAATCTGGAACAAGATGATTACAAAGGAAGCTCACAACAGCCTTGCAGAAGATGTGAACTGCCTTATCCGCGACTACACAAGAAAAGTAATGCGGACAATTTCAGCCCAGACATTCGATGAAAACAGGCTTCGCTCGCTTGCAGAAGGACTTGTGAAAACTCCGAACATGCAGAAAATCAAGGAAGAAGAAGCGCTGACAATCTATGTTGAGCTTTATATGCTTCGGCTTCTTTCAAACGGATAATTTTTTTTGTGATTCATTTCTTATTTTGAAAAAAAATCGCTATAAATAAATGACGGTGAAAAACAAGCCGTTGCTTTTTATAGCCGGCAAAAAGCAAATTGCATTCAAAATGAGGTATTTTTATGAATCAACTGAACTCTTTAATTATTGAAGGAAACGTAACTCGCGATCCAGAATTCAAGGAAACTGCGAACGGCCACAAAATCTGCAATATTCCTGTTGCGGTAAACCGCTTTTACAAGAATACAGACGGAGAAGGCGTTAATGAAGTTTCTTTCTTCAACATTGAAACTTTTGGAAAAATGGCTGAATCGTGCCAGAAAAACTGCGAAAAAGGCCGAGGAATACGAGTTGTAGGCCGCCTGAAGCAAAGCCGCTGGACAAACAGCGACGGCAAGACTGCCAGCAGAGTTTCGATTATTGCAGAACATGTTGAATTTAAAAAACGCCTTTCAACAGAAACTGCTTCTGAAACACAAGCTTCATCCGCGGAAAACCTTGAAGCGATGAAAGAAGCAAACCAGGCTTCCGCAGGCGAAGAAATTCAAGAACAGATTCCGGAAGAAGCAATTGCTTTTTAGTTTTTTAAGAATTCCTGAAATTTATTTCTAGAATTTTCCGTTTTTTTTCTTGCCGGCACGAACGGCTCCGCCATGACTTTTTGGCTTGCGATTTCCTCCCTTAGCAAGAGCCAATCTCGCGGCTGCAGCCCGTTCGTTGCTGGCTTTATATTCTTCCATCTGCAATGGATCATAAAATCCGTCTTTCCAGTTAAAACGATTAACTTCCGGAAAAGGCTGCTTTTTGAACAACGAGCTGCTTATATTTTTAATCTGCCCTTTGGAAAGTTTTGTCTTTGAAAAATCAATCAGAATTTTCTTGAAGCCCGACTGCGAAAGAAGCTCTGTTTTATCAAGCAAAGAAAAAGGAAGCTCCGGCATAACAAACGAACCGTCTTCAGAGGA
>SAMEA104315436__coassemble_1339_pt1 | contig 15883 bp, 6 predicted proteins | sample SAMEA104315436__metabat2_high_PE_011 | metagenome-assembled genome bin SAMEA104315436 (sample SAMEA104315436) | gut metagenome | biome: Monkey gut; feature: monkey-associated habitat; material: faeces | place: China | collected 2013 | reverse complement strand
GGAGCAATGTTGAACGCGCTTGAAAAAGTGGTGATTTCGGGAGCTGTTGTTTCTGAAGAAACTGAGATTGCCGGAGTAACTTATACAATTTCTGTTTGGGACGGAATAAAGTCTAAGTCCGTTGGAAAAATTGCGGGCGACGCGGCGCTTTCTTTTGGCGGAAGCAAGCTTTCTGCAGGCTGGAAAATTGCGGATATTCAAAAAGGTTCTGTTTCCTTGGAGGAAGGCTATTCTTCTTGCGTGCCGGAAGACGGCGAACGATTTAAATATACGGTTACAGTTTCCGGAAAGGATTCAACAGGGCTGGAGACAAAAGACACAAAATCGTTTGAAATAGATAAAAAAGTTCCGGAAATAAAAATAAATGACATAACTCCAGTTGCGAAAAAAGAAACGGATTCGGCTGGAAAAGTTTCGTACGTTGTGAACGGAAAAATTAAATTTTCTGCGGTTGTAACAGACACGAATTTGAGCAGCGTTGTGGCTTCTGTTTCGGATTCGGCTGGCAAAACAAAGGAACTGTACAGCGGCGGAAATTCCACGATAGATGAGGAAGTTGACACAACTGAATTTGCGGATGAAGGAAAGCTTGTTTTTTCTGTTACGGCGAAAGATTCCGCGGGAAATACTGCGGTTTCGGAAAGAAATGATGTTTTTGTAAGCCAAAAAACAGATGTTCCAGCTGTGAATTTTACGAACGGAACGCTTTCTTCGGATGGAATTTCAGATTGGAGTGGAATTGCAAACGGAAAAAATGTGTTCGGAATTGAAAACAATAACTCCGCGAATTTTTCGTTGACTGATGATGACGGAATTGATTCTGTGGTTGTTTCTGTTTACGACGAAAAAGGAAAGCTGATTGGTTCGGAAGGCGCGGTTTCAATCGAGAGCGCGCAGCTTCAGAAACAGGAAAATTCAGAGAATGCAAAAGAGGCCGCGGCAAATCCGGTTACATACAAGGCGAACGGAGCTACATCTTATTCTGTTTCGTATATGCTTCCAAAACTGGCTGGAAAATACAAAATTCAAATAGAAGTTTTTGACACGGAATATTCCGGGGCGGACGACGCAAACAAAAAATGGCACAAAGCTGATTCAGAAGGCTACATTCTTGTTAGCGAAGGAAATATTTCAATTTCGTTTGTGGATATAACAAACAATACATGCAAAGTGATGGCTAGCGAAAATCATACGGTTGAAGGAACTGTAAGCCTTTCTAGCATTGAAAAACTTAAGAGCCTTGAGCGTTTTGCCAGCGTAAAGAAAACATCTGGTGATGGCTGGGAAAAAGCTCCGGCTGCCTCTGCAAGTTATCCGTTTGCGGCTGAAGAAACTGATGTAACGAAAAAAATAACTGTTGAGGAAGTTTACGGAAGGCTCAAATGGAGCGACACGCTTTCTGGCGCAAGCATTGCGGACGGTGAGCAGCATTTCTTCTATAAAGCAACAGGCGTTGATGGAAATTCTGCGGAAATTGAGCTTATCTGCAATGGCGATGGAAAGCCTCCTATCGTAAAATCTAATACGGATTTTGAAAAATGGTACACTTCTACTTCGGTGAAACTTTCTGTGCTTGCAGCGGATGTAGACGGATCTGACCCAAGCGGAATTTCTAAAGTAACATATTCATATAAAAAAGGAGAAAGTGATGTTTCTGGTGAACTTGCACGTGGAAACCAAAAATACACTGAGAACGGAGAAAAGTCTGATTCTGGAAAGTATTATGAATATTCAACAACTGTGGATTTTTCAGAAGATGGCAAAACAAGCGGTGTTGTGATTAAAGCTGAAGACAACGTAGGCAATTCTGGCAATGTTGGACCGTTTGAAGTGAAAGTTGATACAGCTGCGCCGGCAAAAACTGCGCTTTCAATTCCAGAAAATCTTTTTAAGAAAAACACGGAATCTGTTTCAGTTTCGTATGCGTTCAGCGATGCTACGAGCGGAATTTCAAGAATTGAATTCTGCACGAACGGAAACTTTAATGCAGAGGATAAAACTTATAAAAAGGTTAATATTTCTGACGGGGCAAAAGAGTATGGAACTGCGGAAACTCCGGCGACTGAAGAAATTCCGCTTACTGGTTTGAGTGACGGCGAATATCACATTTATGCAAGGGCAACTGATGTTGCAGGAAATATTTCTGGTATAGAAGAAACCGGCACATTTACGGTTGACAACAAGGCGCCTGTTGTAAAAATAACTTCACATACAAAAGCTGGAACAGAAAAAAACGACCAGTCTGCGCTTAATAACGTTGTAACGTTCAGCGGAACGGTTAGCGACGCTAATGTTGCTTCAGGTTCAACGCCTGTTCTGCAGTATTACAATAGTGGATGGAAAGATATAACGGTTAGCAGTTCTACTTGCGACGGTCAGACTTGGTCTTTCAAATTTGATACTTCAAAAGCACCTCTTGATACTGTAAAAGGAACTGTGGCATTCCAAGTTGCGTTTACGGACAAGGCTGGAAACACAAATCGTACTGACACTGAGCCAGCTGCGGATTACGAATACCGTTTCAAGGTTGACCAGGATGCTGACCGCCCTGTGATTACATTCAGCGATATTTCTAATTTTGAAGGTTCTGTTGTTAGCCGCAGCAGTTTCAAAGGCTTTGTGAGCGATGATGACGGCGATGTAAAAGGTTTGTGGTATATTGATTCAAGCAAGTATGACGGCTCGAAACTGCCTTCAGCAAGCGATGCTGGAAAAGAAGTTAATGGCTGGAAACCGATAACAGTTGCTCCAACAACTGGCGACTGGGAGATTACGCTTGAAAACGAAGGTGAAAATTTTTTTGAATTCTGCGTGATTGACAGTGTGGGAACTGTTTTTGATACACAAAACTCTTCTGCGTTTAAACGGGTTTCATTAAAAGCTGGAGCTAAAACGCAAACTGCACCGCAAAGCATAAAATTCACTTATGATAAAACTGCGCCTGTTGTAAAAATTTCTTATGCGCACGGAACGAAAGATTCTGTTCCAAACGAATTTTCTAATGCAAGCAGCGTTTTTGGCGTGAACGAATATCTTTATGTGCAGGCGGAAATTACAGAAAACGTAGGACTTTCGGAGAAAAATCCGCTTGTGCTTGAATTGGGCGGCGTAAAGCAAGAGGCAACATCGACTTTTGTTTCAGGCGGAAGCGATTCTCCGTACATTTATAAATTTGCTGGAATTCCAATAAAAGGAATGGCTAGCGGCAGCATTCAGATTGCTGTTACGGCAAAAGACAAGGCCGGGCTTGAAGGCAAAGGCATTGAGCAAATCACAATTGATACAGAAGCTCCTACAATAAAAATTGTGTCGCCAACAACGGCTGTGAGCGATGCTGTTACAAGTTCTGTTACAATAAAGGGCATTGCGCAGGACAACGCTTCTTCTGTAAGCCGAATTCAGTATTTGATTCCGACTGTTGACCAGGCTGATTTGTATAAGTCAACTGGAAAAATTTCATCAGGCTGGAAGGAAGTTGGAAATTCAGGCTCGTGGGAAATTCAGTTTGCGAGCGGCGCGGCGGAAAGCTCTGACAGCCTTTTGTACTATGTGAACGCAACAACAGAAAGCGGAAGCAAACTCTATGCGGTTGAATCTTACGGTTCGGATTCTGAAAATATCTGGAAAGTTCCGATTTATTTCAAGGTTTCAGATTCTTGCGGAAACGAGGCGATTCGCACTACGACCGGCACGGAGTCTGAAAAAGGAAATCCGCTTTACGTTCTTGTTGACCCGGAGGGCGGAAAACCTAAGGTCTGGGTAAATTCCCCGGAAGAGAATTCTACAACAAGCGGAATTGTTACTGTTTACGGCGGCGCGAGCGACGATGTTTCTGTTAAAAGCGTTCAGCTTCAGTTTGATGCAAATGGCGACGGAAAAATTGATTCCGCTGATTTCGCTGTGATAAATGATGATTCTGGAGTCTGGGCTGGAACGGCTGTGAAGGAAAACTTGCAAGGAAGCGGCGATGACTGGTATGTTCTTGCAAACGGCACGAACAGCTGGAAAGTTCCTGTAGATACAGATAAAATCAGTAAATCTTCTGACGATAAAAAATTCATATTCAGGGTGCGCGCTTATGACGATGCTGGAAACACCCGCGAGTGGTCAAAAGAAATAACGGTAAAAATTGACAATGAAGTTCCTGTTATAAAAGACTTGAAAGTTGTTCAGTTCGGCAAGGGTGAAACTGCGGATTCTTCTACGGTAAGCGGCAAAACTCCAGTTACTGAGCGTGAGTATCTTTCTGGAATGTACATAAGCAATATAATGGAAAAAGCGAACGGCAAATTCTATCTTGTTGGAAAAATTACTGACAATTCTTGTGTAGAATCCGTAAACTTTGAAAAACAGATAACTGCTTCTTCTGTGAACAACATTGATTTGGGGCTTGAAAATGTTTCAAAAAATTCAGGAGCTGAATATAATCTTTGTGTTCCGCTGAAAACAGATGAAAGCGGCCTGATAAACTATATTATAAAAGCGAATGACAATAACAAGGGCGAAGCAACGCAGTCGGTTGTTATAAATATTGACTCAACAAAACCTGGAATGTACACAATTAGCGGCGCGGAGTCTGAAAATATCGGCGAAAATCTGAGGCTGAAATCGCTTGGTCAAAATCTTGGAACAGATTCTAAAAATAATTCTACGGTTAAGAACAGCGACGGCTACTTTACTTTTGGCGACACCGTTAGCGAGGCGGGCAGCGGACTTGCGTTCGTTGTTGCGGTTTTTGAACGTTCTGGCACAGCAGGCGGCAAGCGAATTTACAACCCGATGAAAAAAGATACGAAACTTGCACTTGCTGGAAATGAATCAGAATCTTCTTCAAGCGGAAAGCCGTATATTTCGGCTGAAGGCTTTGCTGTTCAGAGTTTTGATGTTTCAAGGGATACGGAAGATTCAATTAAGTCTGAAAAATTCAAAGAATCGGCGAACGCTGCGTTCATTCAGAAAGGCGGGCTTGTGCGGATTGCAGGAACTTACTGCCTTATAACAGATTTTGATTCTTCGGAAGGAAAAATAACGATTTCAAAATCCGTTTCTACATCATTCACAAAAGCGGAGCTTATTTTTGGCCAGGTTATAGATCACCAGATTGTGGAAACTTTTAAACCTGACGGCAAAGTTGAAAACGATGACGGCGACGGAATGTGCGAAACTATCAGGCAGATTGGCGCAAGCTACACGTGGACGGCAAGCGTTGATTCAACAAACATTCCAGATGGACCAGTTACAATTCATGTTGTGGCAATTGATAACGCTGGAAACACAAACGGCGGCTCGATAGCCACAAAAGTTGAAAACAACCGCCCGCGAATTGCAAAAGTTATGCTTGCAACCGACCTGAACGGAAACGGCAAATTTGACTATGATGCCAAAGCCGCGCCTGTAACTGGCGACACCACTGATACTGTGAATGAGCGCACTGCAGACGGAGCTGCGTTCGGAGAATTCAGTTTCTATTCAGGAATGGCGGAAAAAAGCACAATTTTGTCTTCTGAAGTTGAATTGAAGATGAAAAAAGATGAAAAAGATAAACCTTTCAAGGTTATAGACGGTCTTGCTGTTCTTCCAGAATTTGTTGGCGGAAACGGAGATATTGGCTATATCTTGAAAACTTCTGATTCTTCTAGCAGTTCAGATTATTCTTCAGCGGCTGGTGGCTCGGTTACAGATTTAACGGCGAAGACTGCTCTTGAAAGCAGCGGTAAATTTGCGGACAAGGAAACAAATCCTTCCGGCGTAACATACACAGATTTGATTTCTGAAAAAGGCGGAATTGTGCTTGGTTCAGAAAATCTTAAAAATGGTGGATATCTGAGCTTTACGTTCTGGGATTCAACAGAGGAAACAACGCCTGGAACAGGCAGCCAGTGGGCGCATTTGAAGATTCCAGTAACAATTTTGAGTGAAGAAACAGAGAATCCTGTGCCGGAGATTTCTCCGTTCTATTGGAAGAGCAAAACAGAAAGCAGCGTTGACACGGATTCAAGCGGCAATGTTCTTGGCCACATTGAATTGGAAAACGACTTGACTCCTGAAATTATTTCAGCTTACGGCGATTCTGATTCAATGAAAAAGCCGAAAGTTTCCGGAAAAATCAAGATTGAAGGAACTGTAAAAGACAACGTAAGGCTCGGCTCTATTTCAGCAGGATTTGAAGACTTGTTTACAAGTTCACAAATTGCAAGCTATGAAAAGGGCGCCTGGACGAAGTCGTCATCATTGCCGAATGGTGTGGAATCAGTTGTGGTTGAAGACGTTTATATAAGCCAGGACGGCCACGAGGCTAAATTCACGATTGTAGTAGACACAGAAAAACTTTCAGGCGTTGCCGGAAAAGACAAGAAAATTACAATTTCCGCAACCGACTGGAAAAATAATGCTAGCGTAGCAGGTACAGACCAAACAACAGCCATTTCTAAAACCGCTCTGTACACGGTGGATGTTGTGCCGTATGTAACTGGGGTTGGAACGGATTTAAGTGAATTCTACCGAAGTGCACCGAGTGTTTATGCCCGCACTGCAAGAGGAAAATATCCAGTTAATGAGAATGAGACAATAACGTTGAAAGGTTATAATCTTGGTGCCTCTCCAAATGTTGAATTGTCTGGACTTGAACTGAATGGTTCTGGATTGTCTTATAATATTGGTGAAAAGGCAAAATCTGGAAAACTGGAAGTAACTGTTTCTGATATAAAAGCGTTGAACAATCTGAATAATGATTCAGCCGAGTACAATAAACAGCCGAATGGCGTAAACAACAATACTCTTAACGATAATCTTGAATTTGATGTATGGGAATTCAAGGCGGCGGCTACAGCGAAAAATGGTCCGATTTTGCAACCGCACATGAAAGTTTCTCCATCTGGGCAGTTGGGATTCTCTTATGCTAATGCGACATTGTACTTTAATATGCCGGGTGTGGCTTCTGATGGAAATTCATATGGTCAGACTCCGTTTGGAAGGAACTTTGGCGGTTTTACACAAAATGCGTTCACTTATGATTCCGCTGGAAATGCCTATGGTGTTGCGTTGTGTCCAGATACATCTGGAGCAGCAGGCATGAGCGCAAACTTGCAGTTCTTCTCTAGGACAAGTGCTTTGTATAAAGGCGAAGGTGACAGTGATTTAAATAACAATTATTACAATCAGACTAATGCTCGCCGTATTGAAAATACATCAATTAAATTGGATGGAAGTTCAATAACTCAGAACATTAATCGAATTCTTTCTCCAAGCATGGCGACTTATACAGAGAATGGAACGACTTATGTTTATGTTGCATATTATGATGAGCTTTCTAGGCAAGTTCGTTTCCGTGTTGGATCTGTGGGAACTTCAGCAAATGATATTGGCATGGGGCTTGTTGATTTGGCTGGTTCTGGAGTAACTGGTCGTGTGGCTGGAAGTAATGACACTCCTAAACTTAATAAAGATACAACAAGGGATTCTATAAGCGGATATAGAACTGAAACTAGTTCGACAGAAACAATATCTGTTTCTTCTGTTACTAAGGATATTTATGTCCGGGTTGAAAAAAGTTATGGCTATGACCATATCCATGCGTGGGATGGATACAGCACAGAAGTTGTTTATCCTGGTGTAAAAATGACTTTAGTAGATGGATATTATGTATTCAAGATGCCAGATACTTCTTCTACAAAGCTTATTTTGAATAATGGAAAAGATGGTGATTCTAACAAAGCTGGTGGTAAAGATTTAAATATTTCATCATCAGGCGTTTATGAATGGAATGGTTCTAGCTTAGCAAAGGTGACTTCAGGAAGCATAAAATATCAGGCGCCTTCTTCAACAATGCCATCTTATGACGGTTATCAATATTGTTATGTTGTTGCTGCAAGCGGAGTTTCGGGAGGAACATCAGAATATTCTTCGGTAACTTCAAAACGTGCGGGGCAGTATGTTGCTGTAGGTTCATTGAGTGATGGAACGGCTGTTATGGCTTGGTATGATTCTGGTTCCGGCAGGCTTTCGTTCAGTTTCAATGAATCGCCAAGGGTAGCTCAAACGAGTCTTTCAGCTGGGACTGAAACTTGGCAAGATAATTCTTATTATGTAAGTGATGCAGATATTCGTGCAGGAACTTATGTTTCAATGGCTGTTGATAATGAAGATGGAATTCATCTTGCTTATTACAGCGCAACTGGCGGAGATTTGTATTACACATACATAAAGAATCCAAAAACGAAGACTGTTACAAAAACTGTAATGGTTGATTCTTATGGCAGTGTTGGAACTTATACTATGATAGATGTTGCTCGAGATACTGAATTTGGAACTTTTGTTCCGTACATTTCATATCGTTGTGAAAGCAATTCTGATACAACAGCTAGTGTTAAAATTGCATATCCTGTTTACTGGGATGAATCAACAAGAAATGTATTGATAGGTGTAGACAGTTCTGATAGATATACAGGAAATTGGGAAGTTTCTGTTGTTCCTACAGATAATACTCCGCTTTCAGATTATACAAATGTTGGATTGTATAAAAATTCTAACGGTGTAAGGCAAGCCTTTACAGAAGGCTCGGATACTTCAAAATCTTGGAGCGCGACTTTTGCTGTCAGTGATTCCACTGTAGTCCACGGAAACGGCACTTCAAATCCAATTGTTTCATATGCTGTAAGTGAAAATGGAGTGCTCGAAATGGCGCAGAAGAAATAATCCGTTCTGGAAAAAAGCGTGGCGTCCGGCGGTTTTATGCTGGATGCTGCGCTTGTTTTTGGGGCGCGGTTTTGTTTTGGCTGGGCGCGGATTTTGGAAATTATTTATACTGATGAAGAACTATGTTTTCTGCTGTTTCGGCGTATTCGGGCAGGATTCGGTTTTTGTGTTCTGCAATAAATCCGGGGGAAAGTAGCTCGCCGCTAACTAAAACTCTTGTGGCGCGCAGTTTTCGTTCCGCGTTTCTGGGGCTTTCCGGTTCTTTTTCGCACATAAGAAGATATGCGTTGTACGCTTCCAAAACGGATTTTTCCATAAGAATTTTCTTTTGAGCCTGGCTTTCGGGCAGTTCTGGAATTTTTATGTCTTTGTATTTTGCCACAAAATCTGGATCCGGGCTTGATTTTTTGTTTGCTGAAAAAATCACCGGCCACAAATGGCGGTTTCCGTATTTTTTTTCTGCAATTGAATGATAGCTGCTGCCTTCTGGAACAGCAAAATTTTCAAAAGAAAGTTCTTTTTCGCTGGCGCTGTTTGTTTCCGGCGGCTCTGTAAATTTTTCAGTTCTTTTTGCAGGGACGGAGCATTTTTTCAGCAGAATTGAAACTGCAAGAATAAAAAGCAGCAGGAAAATTCCTGTAAAAGCAAGAATTTTTAGTTTTCGTTTTGAAAGATTTGTTTCTTCTGTTTTTTCCAGGTTTTCAGCCACGCTTCCGTTTTCTTCAAGTTCCAGCTCCTCGTTGAAAAAGTCATCTTCCGGCTCGTCTGTTGTTTCTGGAATTATCGTGTCGTCTGGAAGTTCCCTGGCCTTCAAGTTTTCGTACGGTTTGTTAAGCCGCCGTGCAACCGCCGCGCATGGCACGAATTTTATTCTCCAGTGCGCCGGAATTCTGATTTTTTTTCCGTTGCCAGGATTGATTCCTGTTGTCGCCTCAATCCAAGTTTTTTTGAAAGTTCCAAAATTGTACACAGAAAAACTTTCGCTGTTTTTGAGGCCTTTTTTTACGATTGTGAAAAATACGCTTGAAAACTGTTTCGCTGTTTCAGGATTTATGCCGGTTCTTTGAACAAGTTTTTCCGCCAGCTGGGATTGTGTTAAAAACTCATTCATTTATTTCATCCTTTAATTTTTCAGATGCTTTGAATTTCAGCTTTATTTTTTTTGGATAAAGCATTTTTTTTCCGGTTGCAGGATTTCGGCCGGTGCGTTCCCTTGTTTCCTCCGCCTTGAAAGCTCCGAATCCAGCATGAGTGAATCTTTTGCCGGATTCAAGTGCAGACACAATTTCTTCAATCATTGCATTGAGCGTTTCATTGCATTTTTTCTTCGAGATTCCAAGTTCAGCAGCCATTTCGGCAACGAGTTCCTGTTTTGTCATGCTTTTATTTTATCCTATTTTCTGCAAATTGAAAGAAAATTAGATAAATTCAAAATTATATGGTAAAATATTTCTGTTCTATGAAAAATGAAGTTTATCCAAAATTTTTATTGAACTCAGCCCAGATTTTAAAACTGATTTTCAGGATGGTTATGCAGATTAACCAGAGCCTTGGAAAAATAAGCTGCGAAACGGCTTTCATTGCGGCTTCAATTGCGGAAAATCTTCCGGCTGGAAAAAAAATCACTCAGAAAGACGCAGTGCTTTTGTCTTTATTTCATCTTTTTGGATTTCTGCATTTTTTTGGTGAAAAACCTGTGCGCCTTTCGGAACTTACCCAGGAAGAAATTTATAATTCATTTCTGTACGGATATTATTATTTGAAGGAAATGTCGCCGCTTGGCGAAACGGCAAAAACTTTGCTTTTCTACGACAGAAAATATGACGAAAAGCTTGCGCAGAAAATTCCGCAGATTGAGCAGGCGTCGCTGCTTTTTACGGCAAATTCCATCCAGAATCTTCTTGATTCAACAAAGGGAAATTATTTTTCCACGGATTTTTCAAAGTATGGATTTTCAAAGTTCAACCAGCTTTATCTTTTGATTTTTAGAAAGCTTGATATTGACAAAGTTATTTCAAAAAAAATTATTTATAATTCCTACCAGCGGGATATGGAGCGCCTTTTTGAGTCAATTGAATTTTCTTCCGCCGAAACGGAGCAGCTTTTTAAAATGATGATTTATTTAATCGATTTTAAAAGCACGCAGACGGTTCAGCACATAATTCACACGGCTTGCTACGCGGTTTCTGCTGGAAAAATAAAAAATCTGCCGCAGGCTCAGATAGACGAGCTTTTTACGGCGGGAATTCTTCACGACCTGGGAAAAATTTCCATTCCGAACATGATTCTTGAGTCGCCGGGAAAACTTTCGGCGTTTGAGTACCGGGTTATGAAGATGCACGTTGAAGAAACAGAGGCGATTCTGCAGAATATAGTTCCGCAGAGAATTATGAATATTGCGCTGCATCACCATGAAAAGCTGAACGGCTCCGGCTATCCGGAAAGGCTTTCCGCGGCGCAGCTTTCTTTGCAGGATAGAATTTTAACGGTCGCGGATATTTTCAGCGCGCTTGTGGACAAGCGTTCCTACAAGGAAAAGTTTGACCGGCAGAATATTCTTCAGATTTTTCAGAAAATGGCGGATTCCGGGGAAATCTCTGCGGAAGCGCCGGGTTTTATTTCAGAAAACTACAGCCGTTTTGAGCAGGACAAGGAATTTTACGCTTCGATGTTTGCCGTTCCTCTTGGAATGGTTGAAATTCAGTATCAGGAAGAAATTTCTTCGGAATGTGAAGAATCTGAAATTCAGGAAGTTCATCAGTTTTAAAAAAAAGCGTCGCCCGTCAAAATCTGACAGGCGGCGCTTTCAAAACGCTAGGTTTCTAGCCTGGTAAGATTATACCAATCCCTGGGCAATCATTGCGTTTGCAACTTTTACAAAGCCCGCGATGTTTGCGCCTGCAACGTAGTTAACCCAGTTGCCTTCTTTTGCACCGAATTTTACAGCTGTGTCGTAAGCGTTTGCATGGATGTTTACCATTATGCTGTGGAGTTTTTCGTCAACTTCTTCAGAAGACCAAGAAAGTCGTTCTGAGTTCTGGCTCATTTCGAGACCAGATGTTGCTACACCACCTGCATTTGAAGCTTTTCCTGGCGCATACAAAATTTTTGCAGCAAGGAATTTGTTTACAGCGTCGATGTTTGACGGCATGTTTGCGCCTTCTGCAACAAGTTTGCATCCGTTGTCAAGAAGTTTCTGTGCGTCTTCGCCAAGAAGCTCATTCTGTGTTGCGCAAGGGAAAGCGCAGTCACATTTAACTTCCCAGACTTTCTTTCCTTCAAAGTATTTTGCAGAAGGGAACTGCTTTGCGTATTCAGCAATGCGTCCGCGGCGAACTGTTTTAAGTTCTTTTACCCAGTCAAGTTTTTCCTGAGTAATTCCGTCTGCATCATAAATGTAGCCGTTTGAGTCAGAAAGTGTTACAACTTTTGCTCCAAGCTGGATAAGTTTTTCAGCTGCATATTCTGCAACGTTTCCAGAACCTGAAACAACACAAGTCTTTCCCTTGAAGTCCTGTCCTACTTTCTTGAGCATTTCTTGGGCAAAATAAATAAGTCCGTAGCCAGTTGCTTCTGTGCGGATCAATGAACCGCCGAAAGTAAGTCCTTTTCCTGTTAAAACGCCGGTGTATTCGTCGCGGATTCTCTTGTACTGTCCGAAAAGATAGCCGATTTCGCGTCCGCCAACGTTTTTGTCGCCGGCTGGAACGTCTGTGTCCGCTCCGATGTGTCGGTAAAGTTCTGTCATGAATGACTGGCAGAATCTCATAACTTCTTTGTCTGATTTTCCGTGCGGATCAAAGTCTGAGCCGCCTTTTCCGCCTCCCATTGGGAGAGTTGTCAGAGAGTTCTTCAAAACCTGTTCAAATCCCAGAAATTTCAATACAGAAAGGTTTACTTCCTTAGAAAAACGCAAGCCTCCTTTGTAAGGACCGATTGCGCTGTTGTACTGAACACGGAAACCGCGGTTAACATGGTAATTTCCGTTGTCGTCCATCCACGGAACGCGGAACTGAATTACTCTTTCAGGTTCAACAAGTCGTTCAAGGATTGCGTTTGGTTCAAGTTCTGGCATCTGGTCAACAACAGGATCAAGAGTTGTCAAAACTTCCTCTACAGCCTGAAGGAATTCAGGTTCGTTTGGATTCTTAGCTTTTACTTCTTCCCATACACGGTTTACGTAAGCGTTTTTCATAAGATTTTAGCCCCTTAATTGCATCCTATATCAAAATGCAAGCAACTTATTATACACTATGTTTTTTTTATTAGTAAATAATTTTGCAAAAAAATGTTATTTTTTTATGTTTTATGCATATATATTCAAAAATCTTCTGTGTTGTTAAAATTCTTTTAAAGCAATATAATTTCAGTCAAACTATAATATTTCCGCTTTTGCGGTTTTTGATTTTTAAGAGGATTTTTATGTCTTTAGACTGTGGTATCGTTGGATTGCCGAATGTTGGCAAATCCACAATTTTTTCTGCATTGACAGCGGCTCCTGCGGAAGCTGCGAATTTTCCATTTTGCACAATTGATCCGAATGTTGGAATAGTTGATCTTCCGGATGAACGCCTTGATTTTTTGGCTTCTGTAAACAACCCGAAAAAGAAAACTCCTGCGTCTGTAAAATTTGTTGATATTGCCGGACTTATCAAGGGCGCCAGCCAGGGCGAGGGGCTCGGCAACCAGTTTCTGGCAAATATCCGTGAATGTGCGTGCATTGCCCACGTTGTCCGATGTTTTGACAACCCGGATATTATGCACGTGCGCGAGGATTCAAAGGTTGAAGCGCCTGTTGACCCGGAAAGCGATGTTCTTACAATCAATTTTGAGCTTGCCCAGGCAGACTTGCAGACAATTTCAAAGCGCCAGGAGAAAAATATAAAATCAGTGCGGGCTTTGGGAAAAGAGGCTGAAAAGCAGCTTGCTCCGTTTAATTCCGCTGTTGAAAAAATTCTTCCTCTGCTTCAGGAAGGAAAATGCGCCCGCCTTGCTGAGCTTACCGATGATGAAAAAGCCGCTGTGAAAGATATGTTCCTTCTGACAATGAAACCGACTTTGTACGTTGCGAATGTTGATGAAGATTCTATTGCGTCTGGAACAAACAAATATGTTGAGGTTCTTAAAAAAATCGCTGACGCTGAAAAAAGCGAAGTTGTTGTAATCTGCGGAAAATTCGAGGCTGACCTTGCTGAAATTACAGAAGCGGAAGACCGCAAGGAATTTATGGAGTCTGTAGGCTTGAAGGAAAGCGGATTGGCTGTTCTTGCAAGAAAAGCTTATCATCTTATGGGGCTTGAAACATTCTTTACCGGCGGTTCTGATGAATGCCGCGCCTGGACGATTCATGCCGGCGACACAGCTCCGAAAGCGGCTGGAGTAATTCATACAGATTTTGAAAAAGGTTTTATCCGCGCTGAAGCGTATTCAATTGAAGATTTGCGAAAATATGGCTCCGAGCAGAAAATCAAGGAAGCCGGAAAATACCGCCAGGAAGGAAAGGATTATGTTGTTCAGGACGGCGATGTTCTTTTCTTCAAGTTCAATGTTTAGTTTTTTTCAGCACAAAAAGATATTCTGAAACGTGTATTTTGCGGTTGCGCAGATTGCGGCTTCCGCGGAATGCATTGTATTTTGATTCAAGCGTCTGGACTGTTCCGAATTCGTTCAGAATGTCTTCCATTTCATTTTTTTCAATGAAACCTTCCGAGTTGAACGAAACAATTATGTATTTTGCCTGAATATTTTGAATCAGGGCGCGGAAAGTTTCAGAGGCTTTCTTTTTCTTGTTGTAAAAACTTCTGTTCCAGTCTTTCGGGATTCCGCTTACTCGGCTTATTTTTTCCGTGTCGGGGCGGCTGTAGCCTGCTATCAGGTTCAGCATGAAGTAATTTGAGCCGTATGGATGCTGGTTGTACGGCGGATCCATGTACACAAGGTCGAAAGTTCCTTCTTCAAGGTTTTCGTAAAGAAAATCTGACTGCGCCAGAGTGTTCGCCTCGCTCTGAAAAACTTTCACCGGACATTCATTTTCGCTGAAAACCGGGAATGGAAGCTCGATTTTTCTGCAGATTCTTGAAAGTGCGTCTTTTCCGTTTCCGCCGAACTGGCCTAATCCTGTTTTTGAATTCTTGTAAAATCCCTTGAAGATTCCTGCCGTGTTTGCGTGAATCGAAGCCTGGCTCAAAAGCGGCGCAATGAAGAATTTTTTGTATTCATCTGGCACTAGATTTTCAATGTTTTGTCTTACGCAGTCAATATATTTTGCATTGTACGGAGTGTAGAAGCAGCGTTCGCCTAGAAGTATTTCATTTTCATCTTTCGGGGCGTAAAGCTCGCTCAGAAATCCTGATTTTTCCGGGTTTTCAACGTCTTTTTCAGTCTGGGAAATAATGGTTCTGTGAAAATTTTCAAGCTTTTCAAAATTTATTTCTGATTTGTTTGAGAGGTAGCAGCTGTTTATTATTTTGGAGTAATCTTCCAGGTCGTTCGCGGCAAGGTATGAGGAAAAACCTTTCAGGTAGCGAGAAACAATTCCGCTGCCCGAAAAAATATCGAGGCAGGTTAATTTTTCTTTTTTCAAGTCGTTCTGTACGATTTTTACCGCGTTTCCAATGAAATCAAGAAGGTGCCGTTTGTTTCCAATGTATGTAATAAGCTGTTCGGTTAAAAATAATGGATTTTCTGTCATATCAGTCCGCGATTTCGTAACGGTTCTTTCCGTTCTGCTTTGCCTTGTATGCGGCTTTGTCTGCGGAATTAAACCAATCCTTGCTGGTCCAGCCTTCTTTGTAAATTGAAATTCCTACGCTCATCGAACAGTTTTCTTCTTCCGGAATGTAGTCGAATTTCAAATTCTTGAATTTTTCCATTATTTTTTTCACAACATCTTCAATTTCTGAAAGTGTTTTTCCCCTGAAAAGTAGAACGAATTCATCGCCGCCGTATCTGAACGCATTTCTGTTTGTCTCAAGAATTTCTACTATTATTTCCGACAGGGAAATAAGAACTGCATCTCCTGTGGCGTGGCCGAATTTGTCGTTCACTTTTTTGAAGTCATCAAGATCCAGAAATGCAATTCCCAGCTGCTCATTTTTTTTGTCTGAGTGCATGAGCCGGTCTACGGTTTCGGCGAGCGCTCTTCTGTTGAAAAGCCTTGTGAGTGGTTCAAGCTGCAGCTCCTCGGCTA
>SAMEA104315436__coassemble_1319_pt1 | contig 16333 bp, 8 predicted proteins | sample SAMEA104315436__metabat2_high_PE_011 | metagenome-assembled genome bin SAMEA104315436 (sample SAMEA104315436) | gut metagenome | biome: Monkey gut; feature: monkey-associated habitat; material: faeces | place: China | collected 2013 | reverse complement strand
CTGGATGCGCGCGTATTTCCACGGAAGGGAATTCTGCGTCCAGCGCACAATCTGCTCAAAAGACGATGTGTAAAAACGTTCAAACGGAAGGCCTGTCGGAACACCTTTTGCCGCGTAACAGCCAAAAATCAGATAGTCGCAGTAAGCTGTGCGCCCGAAAGGCAGAAACTGAACAAAAACTTCACTGTCCGCGGAAAAATAATAGCGGATTCTCAGCGGCTTCCCAGATTTCTTGTCGCGCACAAGAATCCAGCCGCCGGGAGCATCGCCGGGATAAATATCCTGAACTTCAGTTGTTTTTCCTTTGTCTGAATAAACATCCACTTCAATCCGCGCATACGGAGCAACAAAAATATTGAACGAATCCTCTGTTTCTTCCAGACGAATCTGAAATTTCTGGCCGACACTGTTTGTACGGATTTCCGGCCGGTTCATGCGGACATTCTGAAGAGGAGCTTCAAACCATGTTTCAACCAAATCTTTTCGAATTTCTGATGAATCCGGGACTCCAAAACTGTTGTAAAGCGCAAAAACCGGAAGAACGGCAATGCCCAGCAGAATTCCAAGAATCAGTTTTTTCATATTATCTCCGTAGTTTCCGCCAGAAAAACCTTAATCTTCGTTTTTCATCACAATTTCAGAAACAGTTTCAACATCTGATCTTTCCAACGGCACATCGGCGCTGCTCACAGGCTCTGTGTCTGTAAAAGTTCCTGCGCCTTCAGCAAGTTTTACAACAGGCCGAGTTTTTGTTCCGTCAGGATTCACAATAACTCCGTCATCATTTTCATCTGGATGTCTTCCAGCCGGCGCATTTGAAAGAAGAAGCTTCAGCCGGTTCAGCTGGTTGACTTCAGAAGAACCTGGATCGTAGTCAATTGCAGAAATATTTGCGCCAGGGAATCTTCTGCGCAGCTCTTTTATCATGCCCTTTCCTGTAACATGGTTCGGAAGGCACGCAAAAGGCTGGACGCACGCAATGCTCGGGGCGCCCGAATGAATAAGCTCGACCATTTCAGCGGTAAGGAACCAGCCTTCGCCGGTAATATTTCCAAGCTGAACAATATCGTCAACGCCTTTCATCAAGTCATAAATTGAGCTTGGCGGATCAAAACGTCTGCTTTCGCGGAGATATTTTTTCATCTTGCCGCGGTAAAGCTCCAGGAACCAGACCAGAAGCTTCGCGTTGCGCTCAGTTTTTTTCGGGAACGCAAGCTGCTCGTGGCGGAAAATGCCGGTCGAGAATGTATAAAAGAAGAAATCCGTTAAGTCCGGCATTACACATTCCGCGCCTTCACGCTCAATTGTTTCAACAATATTGTTGTTCGCCGTCGGGTGGAATTTCACAAGAATTTCGCCGACAACGCCAACCCTAGGCTTTTTTATAGGACGCAAAGGAAGATTGTCAAATTCCTTCACAATATTTTTCAGCATTTTGTGGTAGCCGTGGATTGAAAGCGACTGAACCTGTTTTTCCGCGTAGGCAGACCATTTTTCGTACAAGGCATTTGCGCTTCCAGGAACAGCTTCATACGGACGTGTTCTATAAAGCACGCGCATCAAAAGATCGCCGGTAAGAATTGCCATAAGAAGCCTGTGAAGCAAAGTCGGAGTAACCTTGAAGCCAGGATTTGACTCGAAGGCCTGGGCGCTCAGCGAAATTACCGGAATATGTCCCCAGCCAGCATCATTCAGCGCACGGCGGATAAATCCGATATAGTTTGTGGCTCGGCAGCCGCCTGCAGTCTGTGTAATAATCAGAGAAACATGGTTCAAATCGTATTTTCCAGACTCAAGCGCAGAAATCATTTGTCCTGCAACCAAAATTGAAGGATAGCAAGCGTCGTTGTTCACGTATTTCAGGCCGGCTTCAACAGCTTTTGGATCAACTGCATCCAGAACAACAAAATTATAGCCTTCAGCCTGAAACGCTTTCTGCAGGATTCGGAAATGAATCGGCGACATCTGAGGTCCGATAATTGTGTGCGTATATTTCATTTCCTTTGTGAAAACCTGCCGCTGGTAAGCTGAAGAACGTTTCGGCGGCAATTTTCTGTGGTGGCGCTGGCGTTCTTTTACAGCCGCAATCAACGAGCGGATTCTTATTCTAACCGCGCCAAGGTTCGAGCCTTCATCAATTTTTATAAGCGTGTACATGCGGTTTTTCGCGCGAAGAATCTCATCAACCTGGTCAGCAGTAACAGCATCAAGACCGCAGCCGAATGAAGTAAGCTGAACCAGCTCCAAATCCGGCATTTCACTTACAAACGAAGCGGCCCGGTACAAGCGGTTGTGGTAAACCCACTGGTCAATAATCCGCAGAGGTCGTTCAATTGAGCCGAGATGCGCAACAGAATCTTCTGTAAACACTGCAAGACCAAGCGCATTTATCATTTCAGGAATTCCGTGGTTGATTTCCGGGTCAAGATGATATGGACGTCCGGCAAGAACAATTCCATTTCCGCCGGCACGAATCATCTGCTCAAGAGCTTCCTCGCCTGCCTGCTGGCAATCCTGACGGTATTTTTCCTGTTCTTTCCAGGCCGCATCAACCGCATCTTTTATATTTTTTTCCGTAAGAGACGGGAATTTCGGCAGAAGCTCCTCGCAAAGACGTTCCTTCAGACGCTGCTTGTCATAAATCGGAAGGAAAGGATCCATGTATGTAATAGAAGAATCCTGCCGAAGCTCGTCGATATTGTTTCTTAGAACTTCAGGATAACTTGTTACAATCGGGCAGTTGTAATGATTTCCTGCGCCGGAATCTTCCTGCTTTTCATATGGCGCGCACGGATAGAAAATAAATTTCACTCCACGCTGAAGAAGAGAAACAAGATGGCCGTGGCTTATTTTTCCCGGATAGCAGACTGACTCAGAAGGAATAGTTTCAATTCCTTTTTCATAAACTTTTTTAGAGGAACGCTGAGAAAGAACAACGCGGAACCCAAGTTTAGTGAAGAAAGTAAACCAAAGCGGATAATTCTCGTACATATTCAGAACGCGCGGAATTCCAACATCGCCCATAGGCGCATCCTCTGTTTTTAGCGGAACGTAGCCGAAAAGACGCTTGTATTTCCATTCAAAAAGGTTCGGCATTTTTTCGCCTACATCTTCAACTTTTGTATTCTTCTTGTTTGAAGCGTCAATTACATTTCCTTCAACTTCCAGCCCACGCTCGCAGCGGTTTCCTGTGATGAATGTCCGGGTTTCTGTTCCAGTTGAAAATTTATTTATTGTCAAAAGGCAGTTGTTCTGGCATTTTCCGCAGCGGCGAAGCTCCAGGTCAACATGGAATTTTTCAAGCTCATCATAGGAAGCTATTCCTGAATGAAGCTCATGGCGCGGAGTTCCCGGCGCTTCATCCGGCTTCGGCGCGGTAAGGTCAACCCACTGGTCATAGGCAATAAGCGCCGAACCGTAGGCTCCCATAAGACCAGCAACATCAGGACGGAAAACTTCCACACCGGCAATTTTTTCAAACGCGCGGAGAATTGCGTCATTAAAGAAAGTTCCTCCCTGAACAACAACTTTTGTTCCAATATCGCTCGCCTTTCGGAGTTTTATTACTTTGAACAACGCATTTTTTATTACAGAATAAGAAAGTCCGGCCGCAATATCCGCAACCGAAGCGCCTTCCTTCTGCGCCTGCTTTACGCGGCTGTTCATAAAAACCGTGCACCGTGAGCCCAAGTCGACAGGTTTTTCAGCCATAAGAGCAATTTTTCCAAACTCCTTGACATCCATTCCCATTGTGTTCGCAAAATTGTCAAGGAAAGAGCCGCAGCCCGCAGAACAAGCCTCGTTCAGCTGAATCGAAGTGATTGCGCCGTCTTTCATGCGGAGGCACTTCATGTCCTGTCCGCCGATATCCAGAAGAAATTCAACGCCCGGAACAAAGAAATCTGCCGCCCTGAAATGGGCAATTGTTTCAACTTCGCCTGAATCAACACCGAACGCGGCTTGGAACAAAGCTTCACCGTAGCCAGTTGAAACAGCGCGCGCAATATACACATCCTTCGGAAGCTTCTTGTAAAGTTCCTTCAGCATTTTCACCGCAAGCTCAACAGGATTTCCCATGTTGTGCGAATAAAAATCCCAGATTATTTCACCTTTCTGATTTATAAGAACGGCTTTTGTTGTAGTGGAACCCGAATCAAGGCCAAGAAAAACAGGACCATGCGCATCCTCAAGGCTTCCGCGCATAGCTTTTTCCTCGGAATGGCGCTTTCGGAATTCCTCCAGTTCGTTCGCATTCGTGAAAAGAGGCTCAAGCCGCTGAACTTCACTCAGCTCGGCGCCCACAAGATTGTTCAGACTCGCCCTGAATTCTTTTACCGTTGGAAAGTGGAAATCCGACGCTCCATCGCCGTCAAACTTTCTTTCCGCGCTAAAAGCGCATCCAGCCGCAACAAAAAGCTGCGAATCATCTGGAACAATTATCTCATCATCCTTCAGTTTCAAAGTGTCAATAAAACGCTGGCGGAGCTGATCCATAAAATGAAGCGGGCCGCCCAAGAACGCAACGTGTCCGCGGATTGGCTTTCCGCACGCGAGTCCTGAAATTGTCTGGTTCACCACGGCCTGGTAAATTGAAGCCGCAATATCTTCCCTGCGCGCGCCTTCGTTTATAAGCGGCTGGATATCCGTTTTTGCAAAAACACCGCATCTGGCCGCAATCGGGTAAATCGTCTTGAAACCTTTGGCAAGCTCGTTCAGACCGGCGGCATCTGTTTCAAGAAGAGCCGCCATCTGGTCGATGAACGCTCCAGTTCCGCCGGCGCAAGTTCCGTTCATGCGCTGCTCTACGCCGCCTGTAAAATATGTAATCTTGGCATCTTCACCGCCAAGCTCAATAACAACATCTGTCTGAGGAATAATTTTTTTAACAGCAGTGGTAGCAGCTACAACTTCCTGAATAAAAGGCACATTCAGCCACTGAGAAACCGACAGTCCGCCCGAGCCAGTAACTTTTACAGTCAAAGGCTGATTTTCACCAAGCGGAAAACGGTCCGCAGCCTTGTCAAACGCCTGGGTCACCACGGAAATAATTGTGTTCCGGATGTCCGCGCGATGACGCTGGTAATCACCGTAAATCAGTTTGTCGTTGTCATCAATAATTGCAATTTTTACTGTTGTCGAGCCAATATCAATTCCAATTCTGATAGGAAGAATCTCACCGTCTGTCTTTTTTGTTTTTTCCATTAAATCATTCACCCTATTTCTATAAATAAAAGCCAATATATCTAGTAAAATATAAACGTGAAAAAACAAATTTGCAATGATTATATAGTTGAATTTCAACTTTCATTGAACAAAAACACCAACTTAGATAATATTATGCAAATGAACCAAATTAAGAAAAAATCTCTTGTAAAATCAGGCCTTGTGCTTTCACTTATGACATTCGCCTCTCGGATTATGGGATTAATCCGTGAAATGACAAAAGCTGCGTTCCTTGGCACCAGCGCCTATGCCGACGCCTTTGGAATTGCGTTCATGATTCCAAATCTTTTCAGGCGGCTTTTTGCAGAAAACAGCATTTCCGTGGCGTTCATTCCAACTTTCCGCGGATACCTTGAAGAAGACAACTCCGACGCAAAGCACGCAGAAACCCAGCTTTTCATTTCATCAACGCTCACATTGGTTTCTTTTTTAACAGCGGTTGTAACAGTTCTGGGAATTCTGCTTTCACGCTTCATTGTTCCGTTCTTCTTTAAATCTGATGCGGACGCGGTGATTCTTGCGGAAGCTTCTCTTCTTACAAAAATAATGTTTCCGTACCTGTTTGTCGTTTCAATCGCGGCGTTTTTTCAGGGAATTCTAAATGGATGCAATATTTTTGCGCCAAGCGGATTCACGCCGGTTCTTTTCAACGCAATTGTTGTGCTGATTACATATATTCTTACGCCGCAACTGCCAAATCCAGACGGACTTCCGCAGGAAGCGCTGGCCGCGCGCGCAATGAGTTTCGGCGTTATCACCGGAGGCTGCTTCCAGGCGCTCTTCCAATGGCCGTTCGTAAAAAAAACCGGCTGGAAAACAACTTTGACCGGACTAAAAAACGCATTTTCAAATCCCGGAACAAAAAAAGTTGTTTCGCTGATTGTTCCGACCATAATCGGAATGGCGGCCTACCAGCTGAATGATGTTGTTTCAACAGCGCTCGCAGGAAACGTTGGAACCGGAACAGTTGCCTCACTTCAGTATTCGCTGCGGCTTCAGGAGCTTATCCTGGGAATTTTCGCGGTTTCAATCGGAACAGTAATTCTTCCTGACTTAAGCGGACTTGCAAAAAAGCAGAAATGGGAAGAATTCAACAATATGCTTACCCAGGCAATAAAAATAATCGCGCTCATCTGCATTCCGGTAACATTTTACTCGCTTGTATGCGGAAAAGACTTGATTTCACTTGTATACAAAACAAAAAGCTTCAACGACGACTCTGTGGCAATGACTTTGAATGTTTTCCGCTTCCATATCGCGGGACTTTTCTTCATCGCTGTGAACAGAATTCTTAGCCCGGCATTCTACGCCCAGGGAAACACAAAACTTCCAACGCTGGCAGGAATAATCTGCTTCGGGGCAAACATTGCTTTGGCGGTTGCACTGGCATTTCCTTTGAAGGGAAACGGAATTGCGCTGGCACTTACGCTTGCGAGCGCAGTAAACACTTTGTTCCTCTTCATTTTTATGAAAAAACTGAACAGCATTGACGCTGCAGGAATCGCAAGAAAAATGGCAGTGTTCATAATCAGAATTATTGCATTCAGCCTTACAGCGGCTTGTCCGGTTTATTTCCTGCGGCCTTTGCTTCTGAACACATTCGCAGGACACAACAGATTTATTTCATTTGGAATTCCGGTGGCGCTCAGCGCGTTGGTTTTTGGTTTGATAGGAACCATTCTTCTTATTATATTTAAAGATGAAACTGCGGTCGCAATACTTTCAAAAATAAAAGGACGAATAAAAAAATAAAACTATGAAAGAATACACATCAAAAGAAATGAAAGAAATTTATTCAGGAAGGCGTGAAAAAATCATTGAATACCTGAAAAACAACAATACCGGAGCGGCTGTTTTTATAGACAGCGAAGCGCACCGAGAGCCTGCAATCCGGTATTTCACAGGACACACAAGCGATGCCGTGCTGGTTATTCTTCAAAACGGAACTTCTGTTCTTATTCCGTGGGATGAAATTCTTGCAAAAAAAATTGCATTCTGCGACAAGGTTATTCCATACACAAAGTACAAAAATTCGGCAGTTGAAGCAGTAAAAGCAGTTCTAGCCGGCGCAAAAAACATAAAGAATTTCAAGGCAGAACTTTCACCTTCAACGTCGTACCCGGATTTCCTTGAATTTATTGAGGCGAACCCGAAGTGGGATATAATCTGCAAAAACGAAGGTGTCCACAAATACGCCGTTCAGCTTAGAACCATAAAAGATGAATACGAAATTGAATGCACAAAGGAAGCCGCACGAATCGGTGATCTTATTATTGATAAAATAGAAGAAAATATTCGCTCCGGAGAAATAAAAACAGAAACTGATGTCGCCCTTCTGATTGAAAAAGAGCTCCGGCTCAACGGATGCGAAAGAACCGGATTCGACACGCTTGCCGCCGGACCTGCAAGAAGCTGGGCAATCCACGCATTTCCAGGATACACAAACGGCGAATGGCCGGGAAACGGACTTTCAATTCTTGATTTCGGAGTTGTCTACAACGGCTATACTTCTGACACAACTTTAACCATTGCAAAAGGCGAAATTTCACCAGAACAGGAAAAACTGCTTGAACTTGTGCAGAAAGCGGCAGACGAATGCCTTAGGCTTTACAAAAAGGATGTTCCTGTAAAAGACGCATGCGAACTGGCTGAAAAAATATTCGCGAAAGAAAAACGAAAAATGCCACATACGCTCGGACACGGAATCGGGCTTGAAATCCACGAATTTCCGCGCGTAAGCACAAAAATGCCGGCAGACGTAACGTTCCAGCCCGGAATGATAATCACTCTTGAGCCAGGACTTTACGACGAAAAACTCGGCGGAGTGCGCCTTGAAAACGACGTTCTAATAACTGAATCCGGAAACGAAGTTATAACACATTCCCGGATTATCAGGATTTAGAAGCTTTACGAAAGTTTGTCTATAACTTCTTCCGCAGCCACAATAAGAGATTTTGAAAGATTCTTGTCTTCAAGATAGAAGGTAAGACTTTCCATATCTTTTAAAACGTTCACAATATCTGGACGGTTGCTTCCGTTGATGGCAGTTTCCATGCTGTCAATAGGAAGATTGTGCTTTCTGCGGATTTCAGAGGCCGCCCTTAAAAGTCCGGGGCGCCCCGAAAGACGCGCGATTATGTAGTCCAGAAGAAGCCTTACCCTTCCTGCAAGAAATTTTGCGCGCTGCTCAAACGGAAGAAGCTCGCCGAACTGGCGAAGCCGCTTGAACAAGTCTATTTCCTTCTGGAATTTTGCGGCATCCTCGTTGTTTCCAATCAGCGGAGTCAGTTTTGGAAGAATTTCGCTTACCTGGCCGACAAGATTTTCATAGGCGTTTTCCGCTTTTTCCTCGCCGGACTTAGTTTCCTCAGAATCCTGAGTTTCATCTTCCTCAGGCGATTCTGTTTCATCCGAAGAAATGTTTTTTTCCTCATCACAAGATTTTTCTTGATTTTCCGGCTTTTCTGTTTTTTCAGATTTTTCCGGCGCGGATTCAGTTTTCAAGCCAGAATCTCCGGATTCAGTTTTATCAGACGGCGCAGTTTTTTCCGGCGAAACAGGTTCATTTTCCACGGAAGGCTCTTCCGCAATTTCGTCCGCTGTCGGCAAAGAAATTTCCTCATCGCTTTTGTCGCTGCTCACGCCGCTGTTTTCTGAAGTTTCCGTGCCTTCAGCAGCTCCGGCAGATTTTTCAGAAGTTCCGCATTTTTCAGCTTCAGTTTCCGAAGGCTCCGCAATTTCAGGAGTTTCCTGCTCTTCTTCATTTTCCGAAATTTCCGAATCTGCGGAATCAAGCTCATTCTCAGTTTTTTCAGAATCCTCGAAAAGCGCGTTCTCGTCATCAAGTTTCAGGACATCAGTTTTGTTTTCCGCTTTTAGCCCTTCTGTCAAATCGTCCGGCGAATCTTCCGCAGCGGAAGTTTCCGCCGGTTTTTCTTCTGAAGGAACAGTTTTTTCTTCAATTGAAGCCGAATTTTCATCATCACCGAAACCAAATTCGTCAAGAGAAACTTCCTGAGAGCCAGAAAGCTCCTGGTTTTCAGGCTCTTTTTCTTCCGAAGCAGATTTTTCAGAGTCAATTTTGCTACCGATTTCCTTCGCAAGTTTTCCCGCAAGAAAATTGTTCGGGTCAAAAGCGACCGCCGTTGAAAAATCGTCCAGCGCCTCCGTCGGATTTCCCAGCTTCTCATCAATCTGGCCGAGCAAAAGCCAGGCCGGAACATTTTTCATATTTCCGTCAATGAACGACTTTACTTTTTCTTTTGCGGAAGAAAAATCGCCTTTCTGAAAAAATCTTGACGCATACGAATACAAGAACGCCTCGTAGTCCGGGTCAATTGTCTTGATTTTTGAAGCGAATTTTTCCGCGGAATCAATTTTTCCAATCAAAATGCTGTACTGGCCAGCCAAATCCAGAGCCTCGCAGTCATTTTTTTTCTGCGCGCCAATCTGACGGATAACAGCCGCCGCCTCAGCATATTTTTCAGCGGTAAGATAGATTGAAGCCGCTGCTTTCTTGATTTTCTCGTCGTCCGGGTTTATTTTTTCCGCCTTTTTTATTGTTGAAACCGACTCTTCTTTCTTTCCGAGCTTCTCGAACGCTTCCGCAAGGCTTTTCAAAGTTTCTGCGTTTCCAGACATCAGCCTGTTCGCAATTTCAAACGAGCTGGCCGCCTTTTCAAAATTGCTCTGGCGCATAAGAATCTGCCCCATCTGGGCGTAAAGCTCAGCGTCCTGCGGATGAAGCCCGATTGCATTCTGCACAAGCTCGCCGGCAAGCTTGGTTTTCCGGTGCGCAAGAAGAAGTTTCGCGTACGCAACAACAGCCTCCTGCCAGCCCGGCTTTGCCCTTAGCGCCGCCTCATACGCCTGGATTGCGGAAGTATCATCGTGAAGAGCCTCAAAACTTTTCGCAAGGTTGAACTGAAGAATCGGATGGTTCGGATCAACCTGCAGCCCGCGCCTGTAAGACGCAACAGCCTTCTCGTGGTTATTCTGCGCGGCGTATATTGTTCCAAGATGGTTGTACGCCAGAACATCAGTTGGATTCGCCGCGATTACATTCTCAAAACATTCAACAGCGTCCGTGTAGTCGCCCATCAGCTTGTATGTGAACCCAAGATTGTAGTTCACCTGGGCAGGATTTATCTTCGTTTCCAGCGCTTTCTGCAGAATATCGATTGACTCCTGGTATTTTCCCATGCGGCGGTAAATTCCGCCCATGCTGTTCATCGCCTCAAAATCGTCCGGGTAGAAACTAAGAATCTGCTGAAAATACGGAAGCGCCTTCTCGTCGTCATTGTTCTTCATATAAAGATTTCCGAGCGTCGTCAAATAGTCGATATTTTTCATATCGTCATGAAGAAGAGACTTGTACAGTCTTATAGCAAGGTTGAAATCCCTTGAAATCACCGCGTTTTTCGCTCTTCTTAACACAATCTGTTTGTCATCCATAAAAACCTCTCTTTGAAGTTCACTTCAGTTTCTCTGATTATCTTTTCCGCTCAGGACGCGCGTAAACTTCCTTTGAAAGCGCCCCGCAAATCCGTTCATCCAGCTTTGAATAGGCAGCCACCGCAAAATAGTAAATTTCGCCGTTTTTCAAGCCCGTCAAAGTTGCGCTCGTAACATTTCCAACATTGATTGGCGAAGCCCCTTGCACTGCGGCACGCCCCAGATATTCACCAGGACGGTTTCCATAATAAATATAATATCCGCCGGCAGAATCATCAACAGAGTAGCTCCACGTTAAAGTAACCTGACCGTCGCCTTTCTCCGCGGAAATTCTGTAAGGCGGAAACGGTTCAGGCAAAGTTGTGTACTCAACGCTTATTTCCGTTACAGAAGGAGTTGTCATTCCGCCGCCATCCGGAAAAAGCTCCGCCGCAACCTGAAAATACAAGCCGCTCAGGTTTTCAATTTCCTGGCCGGGAACAACCGGAACCCATTCTGGAAAATCTTCCGTCCAGTTGAAGTAGTTTTCCCCGGCGCGAACATAAAGATTCACTTCTGTCTGCTCTGGCTCGGAAAGCTCCGCATCTACCTTGTTTATAATTGTTCCCTGCTTTGCAAGAACCGGAACAGACTCAAAACGTCCGCCGCTTGTCCTGTAGCGTTCAGGAAGACCAATCCGCGAATTTGAAGAAGCTTCCTCCTGCGCAAGATTTGTAAAGCTCCGCAAAATCCTGAAGTCATCAAGCAGCCCCGCGTATGAAGGAACTATGTGCAAATCCGCAGGAACTCCCATCACCGCTGTATAGACAGTTCCTCCCTCGTGTCCGGTGTCAGTAAGATATTTTATGTCCTCCAGCTGGCCGTCAATTCTGTACTCAAGAATTCCAGTTTCTTCTTCAAAGGAAATGCGGTGGTAGCTCCACTGGTTCGGAATAATTGTCCTTGAAGAAGAAAGCGAAACATCGCCGCCGTTGGCGCTGTATCCTTCAAAAATATTGGAAAAAAGCGTTGTAATCCTGTTTTTATAGAAAGAAGTTGAAATCAGCTGATACACAACCTGCCCGCCAATGTTCTTTGAGGAACGCCAGCTCAGCAGAATTTCGCCGTTCTCAACTGTTGAAGGGCAAATCCAGAAATCAATAGAAAACGAACCGGCAGGTCCTTCCGCGCCGAAAAGGCTGGTTTCATCACCGCGAAGCTCAATTCCGCCCCGTCCTCGACTCAAAACAGATTTTTTTCCGGCGGCAGGCTTTCTTGAAGAAAAAACGCCGCTCTTCACAACCTTGTACTTTCCAGCCCGGTCGGAAATTTCCGAGCCCTCAAAATCAATAAGGCAGTCCGTGGAATCATCCGGCTGCGCAGAATTTGTTTCAAGCTCAAGGCATTCCAGCCCGAACCGTCCCTTGCCGGATGTAATTCCGTTACGGACATTCACTTCGCTCCAGCCCTTCTTTCCGCCGAATTCATAAACTTCCGCAGAAACAGAAGCCGCTCCAAAAAAGAACACGCAAAGCGCCATAAAAACGAATAGAACCGCGGCATTTTTTGATATATAATTGCTTTTGTTATATGTACAGAGAAATCCTTCATGAAACTGCATTAAAAGCACCTTCCTCCAGCGGCGTCTACATGTGGAGAAATCCCCAGGACACCGTTATTTATGTTGGAAAAGCCAAGAACCTGAAGAACAGGCTGACTTCCTATTTTTCCGGCAAAAAAGACATCAAGACAAGGCTGCTTATTTCAAGCGCGAAAAGCATTGAGTACATCACAACCGCAAACGAATACGAAGCCTTTCTTCTTGAAAACAATCTCATCAAGAAATACACGCCGAAATACAACATCAACTTAAAAGACGGAAAATCATATCCTGTCCTAAGAATCACCCATGAAGATTTTCCGCGCCTTTTTAAGACACGAAACATTCTCCACGACGGCTCGACATATTTCGGCCCGTACCCAGACGCAGCCGCGCTGGACACATTCATAGACACTCTTTACCAAATCTATCCGCTTAGGCACTGCAAGAAATTCGTTGAAAAAGAATCGCCCTGCCTATACTACCACATGGGACAGTGCAAAGCGCCCTGCTGCGGAAAAATTTCAAAAGAATCCTACAATGAATTTTTCGGAGAAATCTGCGATCTTCTTAAGGAAAACGGAAACAAAACGACCGAAAAACTTACCGCAAAAATGAAGGAAGCCGCAAGCCAGCTGAACTTTGAGAAAGCCGCCCGGCTTCGGGACGGACTGCGCGCGCTAATGGTCATGCAGAACCAGAATATTGTTGAAAGCTTCGACTCGGAGGACCGCGACTATCTTGCATGGCACCGGGAAGGCGAACTGGTAAGCTTCACCGTGCTGAAAATCCGCGGAGGAAAACTGCTCGGCCGCGACAACTACCGCGTGCAGAGCCTTAACGAGAATGACGAGCTGCTCGCCGAATTCATGGGCGCCTACTACAGCACAAAAGAAGAAATTCCGCCGAAAATCTACGTTCCAACGCAGGACGGACTGAACATAATCTCTGAATGGATAAAAAACCAGTTCAACACGTCTCCGCAGATAATCATTGTAAACGATGAAATTGAGAACGCGCCGCGGCATAAAGCCGCAATGAACATGGCAGCGGAAAACGCGAAAGAAGACATCATAAGAAGAATGCGCGAGCGCGGCGACATTCCGGCTCTTGAAGAGCTGAAGGAAATTCTGGGGCTGAAAAAACTTCCAGTCCGCATAGAAGGCTTCGACATCGCCCATATCGGCGGAAAATTCCCTGTCGCATCGCTCATAAGCTTCTACAACGGAACCCCGGACAAGAAAAACTACCGCTACTTCAGGCTGAAAACCACGGACGGCTACATAGACGACTTCCAGTCAATGCGCGAAGCCACAAGCCGACGCTACACAAGGCTTCTGAACGAGCAGGCGGACCTTCCCGACCTGATTCTTATAGACGGAGGAATCGGGCAGGTAAACGCAGTTGACCAGGTGCTGAAATCGCTGAACCTCGACATTCCGATAGCCGGACTTGCAAAGCGCGACGAAGAAATCTGGAGGCCCTACGCGGAAAAGCCGCTCTGCCTTCCGAAAAGAAGCGATGCGCTCCGGCTGCTGCAGAGAGTCCGCGATGAAACCCACCGGTTCGCAACCAGCCGTAACCAGAAGCTCAGGACAAAGGAAAACACCGTGAGCATATTCCTTGAAATTCCTGGAATCGGAGAAAAAAGAGCCCGGACGCTCACAAAGACATTCACCACGCTGGAAAACATGTGCGCCGCGGACGAGAGCGCGGTTGCCCAGGCACTTCACGTGCGCGCTGACGAAGCCACAGAAATCATTCTGGCGGCGAAACGCCTTCTTGAAAAACGGAACGCCCGGAAGGAAGAGCAGATGAAGTCCCTGAAATCCGCCGGAACAACCTGGCAGAAAGCCGCCGATGCACAGTACATCGACGACCTTGCCGGAGCCGCCCTGCTTGCGGCAGAAGAGCCTCCAGAATTCAGCTCTGAATCAAACAAGACGAAATAAGCTGAAGAAACCTATTCAGCGTAAATCGGCTCAAAGTCTTCCGCAGGATGTCCGCAGAGAGGACACTCAAAATCCTCCGGAAGCTCCGGATTCATATACTCGTAGCCGCAAATCTTGCAGCGCCAGCCGATGATTTTCTTTTCAGGCTTCACATCGGGCTTCGGCTTCACCCGGTTCTGATAATCGGCGTAGGTAAGCGGAGGATTCTTGCCGGCAACAAAGGCATCCTGAACTTCCGCAACAAAAAGAGTGTGCGTGCCCAAGTCCATGCTTGAAAGAACTTTGCATTTCAGAACCGAACATACCGGCCCTTTTATGTACGGGCAGCCGTTTGAATCTGTTTCATGTGCAAAGTCCGCAAACTTATCCACATCCCGGCCGCTCTGCATTCCAAAGCGCTTTATCAAATCAAATGTGCAGGTGCTGTCCAGAACTGAAAGGCTGAACACGCCGGAAGATTTTATCATCTGGCAAGTAAGATTTTGATTCAGCACCGAGATTGCAATCCTTACCGGGCTGCTTGCAACCTGAATGCAAGTGTTTGTTATGCAGGCGTTCAGTTTTCCGCCGTCACAACTTCCAAGAACAAAAACTCCGTAAGAAATGTTGTACAATGCTTTGCTGTCCATAGGCTCTCCTTGTATGTTTTATTTGCTTTGAATTTACTTGCAGAAAACGGATTCCGTCAAACAAAAAATGTGTGCTATATTTATACAGGCTGAAATTTGAGTTTTTATTCACTGAGCATTGAAAGCTCTACGTCTGCGAATCCCGCTTAGAAGTCAAGAGTTGAACTTTTTTTTTGAAAAATCTTTCGTTCTGCTTCGCGCCACTTCAAGATTTCTTCATGGCTAAGCGCCAAAAAAGTGCAAATTGACTTCAGCGGGTCTTCTCCGCCTCCGAGCTTTCAATTTATAGAGAATAGACCAAAACTCAAAATTCAGACTGTATAAAAACTGGAGCAACTATGAATAACTTGACAATCCGCGAGGCTAAAAAAGAAGATATAGGCGCGCTTAGAGAGCTGATTATGGGGCTCGCCCAGCACGAGCGGCGCCCCCAGGACGTTACCGGTTCAAACGAAAAGATGATTTACTGGCTTTTTGAACGGAAAATCGCGACTGCGCTGCTTGCGGAATCAGACGGAAAAACCATTGGCTACGCAATTTATTACCCGACATACGGCTCATACGCGGCGCGCGGAAAAATCCACCTTGAAGATATTTTCATAAAACCGGAATTCCGCGGAAAAGGATTCGGCACAAAACTTCTTTCATTCATCTGCAAATCGGTTATGGAACAAGGATTTTCCGCAATGGAATGGAGCGCGCTGGACTTCAACGTGAACTCAATTGAATACTACATCAAGCTCGGCGCAGAAAAAGAAGACGGCAGAACTTACTTCGACTTTTCAGAAGAAAATATGAAAAAACTCGCAGCACTCTAGCCGCCGCAACAATTTTTTCCGCCCACCTTTAATGAATTCCCCCTTTCCTGTATATTATTTGCAGTGAATACCGGGTTTTTATTAATCTTTAAGCATTGAAAAGTTGAAGGCTGAAAATTCGCCGGAAGCATTTTTTTCAATACCTATAAAAAACGCGGAATTCATTCTTTCATTCTATTTAAATATGCTGATTTATAGAGGTTGCTTTTATGAACTGTGATTTTATCAAAAAACTTGCGATTCCATCAGAAATAAAGGAAATGTTTCCTGTTACACCGGAAATGGAAAAAACTGTCGCAGAACGGCAGAAACAGATTGAATCAATTTTTGAAGGAAAGGACAACCGCAAGCTTCTTATTATCGGCCCTTGCTCCGCAGACAACGAGGACAGCGTTCTTGACTACATTTCACGCCTTGTGAAAGTCCAGGAAAAAGTTAAGGACAAGATTTTTATAATTCCACGAATTTACACAAACAAGCCGCGAACAACCGGCGAAGGCTACAAGGGAATGCTTCACCAGCCAGACCCAACAGAAAAGCCTGACCTTGTGAAAGGAATCATCGCGACACGTCATATGCATATGCGCGCGCTGAAGGAAACTGGATTTTCATGCGCAGACGAAATGCTCTACCCGGAAAACTACAAGTATCTGGATGACATTCTAGCGTATGTCGCAA
>SAMEA104315436__coassemble_1293_pt1 | contig 16681 bp, 14 predicted proteins | sample SAMEA104315436__metabat2_high_PE_011 | metagenome-assembled genome bin SAMEA104315436 (sample SAMEA104315436) | gut metagenome | biome: Monkey gut; feature: monkey-associated habitat; material: faeces | place: China | collected 2013 | reverse complement strand
TTGGCAATGTTTGTGTCGCTCGGAGTATAGTAGGGGGCAACAGTCATCTTCACTTCCTCGTTTGCGCCAAGCGGAATAACTTGCTGAACAGAACCTTTTCCGTAGCTTTTTGCGCCGACCAAATATGCAAGATGATTATCCTTCAGCGCGCCGGCAACAATTTCTGAAGCGCTGGCGGAACCCTGGTTTATGAGCACAACAACCGGAACTCCACGCAGCTCAGTTTTTCCTTTGCTTGCCTTGTAAACCGAATTTTCAAAATCAAGACGGCTTTTTGTGGTAACAATCGGACCTTCGTCAATGAATTTGTCCGCGACTGCAACCGCGCTTGTAATGAGGCCGCCCGGATTATCGCGCAAATCAATAATAAGGCTGCTGAAATTCTTGTCGTTTTTAAAGAAATCAATTGCATCCTGGACGCGCTCAGGAAGCTCAGGAGTGAACTGAATCAGGCGCATATAGCCCACGTTTCCAATCATTCCATATTTTACGGTAGGAATTTCAATCATCGCGCGCACAAGCTCCACCGTGAACTTCAAATTTTTACCGCGAAGCACAGTAACTTTCACAGGCTCGCCGACTTTTCCGCGCAAATGCCCAAGAACTTCCTGCATTGTCATTTCAGGAGTCGGCTCGCCGTCAATTTCAATAATGTAGTCGCCGGAAAGAATTCCCGCCTTCGCGCCTGGAGTATCTTCAATCGGGGAAGCTACTTCAACATACGCCGGCTTTTCCGGCTTTGATTCAACCGGCTTGGAAATTGAAAGCCCCACGCCTCCGAACGAGCCGTTTGTCGTGTCGGAAAGATCGCGGATTGTTTCCTCGTCAAGGTAAGAAGTATAAGGGTCGCCAAGAGAATCCATCATTCCTTTCATCGCGCCTTCATAAAGAACCTGGGGGTCGACCTCGTCAACATAATTCTGAAGAACAAACTGAAACATTGAGTCAAATTTGTTCAAATACGTAAATTTTCTAGAGCCGCTGGAACTTGCGGATGACTGGGCGAAGCACTGGGAAGAACAAATGGAAATCGCCAAAAACGAAATAAACAGATTGAACTTGCGTTTAAAATTTTGCACGGTTAACTTCATAAAAATATTATACCACAAAATTATTTATTTTTATATTGCATACAACGCTGAAAATGTTTAAAAACTCAACTCATCTGTGTTATAATGAACTCATGCAAATTCTTCCTATAGCAAGTGGAAAAGGCGGCGTTGGAAAAAGCCTTTTGTCAGCAAATCTCGCAATCGCTCTTGGCCAGGCCGGAAAAAAAGTTGTTTTGTGCGATTTAGATCTTGGAGCCTCAAATCTTCATCTTGCCATCGGACAAAACGTAAAAAACAGAAGCATCGGAACTTATCTAACAGAAAAATCAGAATTCAAAGATATAATTGAGCCTACTGAATACGAAAATGTAAGCTTCATCGCAGGAGACAGCCAGATTCCAGGCCTTACAACCTTGAAAGCCGCGCAAAAAGCAAAGCTCCTGCGGAATTTCAGAAGCATTGACGCAGATTTCCTGATTCTCGACCTTGGCGCCGGAACGCATCAGATTATTCTTGATATGTTTCTTCAGTCGCCGCAAGGAATTATTATAACCGCGCCGACCGTAACTGCAACGCTGGACGGATATCTTTTCCTAAAAAACTGTGTATTCAGGCTTATGTACACAACTTACAAAAAAGGAACTGCCGGCCACGAGCTTCTTGAGCAGGTCAGAAAAAATTCCCAGCAGATGAAAAGCCTCTACATTCCGCAGATTACCCAGGCGCTTGAAAAAGCTGATCCAGAAAGCACAAGGCTTTTCAAGGCAAGAATGGAGCAGTTCTGCCCAAGACTTGTGCTGAATATGATTGAAGACCCGAAAGACGCGGCAAGCGCAAGCAGAATCCGAAATTCATGCAGACAATACCTTGGGCTTGAAATCGACTACCTTGGACTTATGTTCCGCGACCAGCTTCAGGAAAAAGCGCTTTCTTCAAGGCTTCCGGTAATAATTTACAAGCCGAAAAGCGTTCTTTCGCAGGCAATCTACAGAATTTCAGAAAAAATAATTTCCACCGAGCCTAGATTTTTTGACAAAGCTTTTTCAACTGCGATTGACACAGCCGGTTCTTTTGACAAAATAAACGATGAGGCTGCGGAAGATTTCGCCCTGAAACTTTCCGGAATCAACGATTTGGTCGGAAGCGGCCAGCTTTCAACAGGCGAACTGCTCGAAATGATAAAAACCCAGAACTACGAAATCACTCAGCTGAAAAAAGAAAATATTCTTTTAAAATCAAAAATTGTAAAAGCCGCTCAACAAGGCTTCAAACTTTAAGGACGAAAAAATGTTTTTGTTTATCAATTATCCGTCTTGGATTCATCCTGAAATTTTTCCCGGAGTTCCAATTCTTGGACTCTTGCGCTGGTACGGGCTTATGTATATTTTTGCGTTTGCCACAGCCTACGCCGTGCTGAAAAAGCAGCAGAAGGAAGGGCTGCTCGACTCGCCGGACGGCAAAGCCACTGAAGATGAAATTTTCAGTTTCATTACTTCTGGAATTATTTTTCTTCTGATTGGCGCGCGTGTGTTTTCCGCATTCGTTTACGACACGAGCGGACTTTACAGGCAGAAACCGTGGCTCATTTTCTGGCCGTTCAATTCAAGCGGACAGTTCACAGGACTTGCCGGAATGAGCTACCACGGCGGCGTAATCGGCGGAATTCTTGGAATGATTTTCTGGTGCATAAAGTCAAAAAAATCATTTGCAAAATGGAGCGACGCAATGGTCACGGCGATTCCGCTGGGCTACACGTTCGGACGTCTTGGCAATTTTCTGAACGGCGAGCTTTACGGCCGCATCACAACCATGCCATGGGGAATGATTTTTCCAGACGCAGAACGCTTTTCCGGCTCGCTTGACTGGGTTCAAAAATTTGCAGAGAAAATAGGACTTCCAATAACAAGTTCACTGGCAAACCTTCCGCGCCACCCAAGCCAGCTTTACGAGGCATTTCTTGAAGGAATTGTGCTCTGGCTGATTCTGTGGTTTTTGCGCAAGCACAAAAAATGGGACGGAATGATGGGCGCAGTCTATCTTTCAGGCTACGGATTTTTCCGCTTTATAATAGAATATTTCCGCGAGCCGGACGCCGACTTAGGCTACAGAATTGCCGCCGACGCTTCTGCTCCGATATACACAAACACATCGCTTTTAAATTTTTCAACAGGGCAGATTCTTTGCTTTATTATGATTTTAGGCGGAATTTTCTACGGACTTGCAACATTTTTAATTGCAAAAAAACGAAATTCAACACAAACCAGAGGTTAATCAATGGCTTACGAAGTAACAGCAACCCGCCGCCGGCCGCAGAAATTTGAAGATCTTGCCGGACAGGAATTTGTTGCGGAAACACTTAAAAATTCAATAAAAACAGGACAAATTGCCCACGCATATCTTTTCACAGGACCACGCGGCTGCGGAAAAACTTCCACCGCAAGAATTCTTGCAAAATCCTTGAACTGCCAGAATTCAGACGGGCCAACCTGCACGCCATGCGGAATTTGCGAATCGTGCAAAGCAATAACAAACAGTTCCAGCATGGACGTAATCGAAATTGACGGCGCTTCAACAAACTCTGTGAACGACATCCGCCAAATCAGGGACGAGCTTATGTTTCCGCCTTCAAGCTCGCGCTACAAAATTTATATAATTGATGAAGTCCACATGCTTTCCACGGGCGCTTTCAACGCTCTTCTTAAAACAATTGAAGAGCCGCCTGCCCATGTGATTTTTATTTTCGCGACCACAGAGCTTCAGAAAGTTCCGGCAACCATAAAATCCAGATGCCAGCAATACAACTTCAGGCTTGTTTCAACTGAACGTCTGAAAAATCTGCTTTCCGACGCATGCAAGGAAATGAATATCCAGGCGGACGACGAAGCGCTTTACTGGATTGCAAAAGAATCGGGCGGCTCCGTGCGCGACTGTTACACGCTTTTTGACCAGATTGCAGCGTTCAGCGAAGAACACATAACCTATGACAAAATCAGGGACAAGCTCGGACTTTTAGGCGTAGACCGGCTGAATTCAATTTTTGAAGCCTGCGTTCAAGGCAAATCTGAAGAAGTGCTGGCGCAGCTCGATGAATTTCTTCAGTCTGGAATTTCAATTGAACAGCTTATTTCAAACAGCACTGAATATCTTAGAAGCCTTTTGCTTCTGAAAAACGGAATCAAAAAGGAAAGCCTTCTTGGCCAGTCGCCGGAACGGTACAGCCAGAATGTTCTGAATGCGTGGAATTCGACTAAGACAGAACGGGCGGTTTCCATTTTTCTGCAGCTTTACCGCGACATACGATATTCAATTTCACCGCGCTACGAGCTTGAGCTTGCTTTTTCAAGGCTCTGCTGGCTTGCGCAGTACGTTTCTCCAAGCGAAGTGAAAACCGCAATCGACCAGGCAAAAAATTTGCTTATGTCTTCAGGAACGGAGCCAGCTTCTGCACAGCCCCAGAATATTGAAACAAAAAAAATTCCGGAAAGCGTGAATATTTCTTCTCCTGAAAAAAAAATATCTGAACCGGCAGCAGGAACAACGCCCGCCGGAATGAAGACTTTTTCAGAACTGACGCAAAACAGGGAGCAAAACACAAGCCCTTTTTATAATGGCGGAGCTCTGCCGCCTGAAAAAACAGAGCAAGTGCAAAATTCTTTCAGCGGCAGCCCAGACGATTTTGACAGCACTGAATATTCAGAGCCGGAACAGGATTTTTCAGAAGATTCTTCGGATTCAGGCGAAAATTATGCGCCGGAACAATTTCAGGAACAATTTTCTTCAGTTTCTAGCCGGGAAGAAAAAATCGCGGAATTCTACGACGTTCAGGACGAACCAGAAAACAATCCGGCGGAAGAATTTTCCTCGGAAAAAATCCATCAGAGCAACGAGATTTTCACCGCACCAGACGGTTTTTCAATCACAGTCGGAAAAATTTTCAGCACAACTGTCGCAGAACTTTCAACTTCTAATCCAATGCTAAGCTCCGCATTGATGCAGACCGGCCGCTGGATATTGAAAGAAAATAAAATTTTCACGACAATTGAATCAGAATTTCAAAGAAATACAATAATCAACGGACTTGCGCAGCTGAAATCAGCACTCAAAACTTTCTGCCATGCCGAAATCGATTTTGAAATTTCCTTGAAAGAGAAAGAAGAGCAAAAAACTGAACAAATTGAACTGCCAAACCAAGTGAAAATCCTTGTGAACGCTTTCAAGGGAAGCGTTGTTGGCGGAAAAAAATAAAAAAAGGAAAAAAAATGCTTAATCCATTTGATTTTTTAAAAAATTCAGCGGCTTTAAAAGAACAAGCTGAAAAAATTCAGTCTGAAATGACGGCGCTCACAGCAGAAGGCTCGGCCGGCGGAAAAATGGTAATCGTAAAAATCAACGGAAAATTTGAAATGCTTGAAATTCATCTTGATCCGCTCTGCGTTGACAACCGCGACATAAAAATGCTGGAAGACCTTATTCTTGCGGCTCACCGCGATGCCATTTCCAACATACAGGAAAAAATCAAGGAAAAATCAAGTTCTCTGCTCGGCGGCTTGAACATTCCAGGAATGGGAATTTAAAATGAGCGTAATTGACGAGCTGACCGCAAGTTTTTCTCGCCTTCCTGGAATTGGGAAAAAAAGCGCATCCAGAATCGTGAACCATCTTTTAAAAGCGGATTCTATTTTTGTGCAGAATTTTTCAAGACAGATTGGCGAGCTCCAGCAAAAAATAAAGCCTTGCTCAATCTGCGGATTCTGGACAGAAACCGACCCTTGCCCAATCTGCTCAAATCCGCTGCGCGACAAAACGATAATCTGCGTTGTGGAACAGCCTCAGGACATTCAGACAATTGAAGGAACCGGGAATTTTTCAGGGCTTTACCATGTTTTAGGCGGTGTAATTGCGCCGCTGGAAGGAATCGGTCCTGACCAGCTGAACATTGCAAGCCTTATGGGAAGAATCCAAAGCGACGGCACAAAAGAAATTATTATTGCAACGAACCCAACTTTTGAAGGCGATGCAACCGCAATGTATCTGCAGAAACTTCTGAACGAACATTCAGATGTGAAAGTAACAAGGCTTGCCACAGGAATTCCTGTAGGCGGAGATTTGGAATACGCCGATAAGCTTACGCTTGCCCGCAGTTTCCGCGGAAGAACAACGTTTTAGAAATACCGGCTTACCCCAACTCCAAAAATATGATCCTGAAAATATTTGTATTGCGCAAAAATTTCTACAGATTTTATAAGATACCCGATATGCCCGGTAAATTCCAGGCAACACTCATCATTTGTAAAAATGTGTCCCGCAACTCCAAATTCCAGCTTGACCGGTTTTAAAGGATAAGATTCTACTGTTCCGCCAAAAACAAGCCCATTTAGATTTTTCTCACCATAGTTCAAAGACCAAGCTGTAAAAAAATCACAAGAAAATGGATTGTATTTAAAAAGCTGAAGATATCCTCCGAGCTTTAAATTTCCATAATAATCACATTCAGAATCAGGAAACATAAAATTTTCTATTTTTATTCCAAAAAACTTAAAAAATGAAAAATTAAGTCTTGTTTCAGTTCCTAAAGAATTAAAATTTTCATTTCCAAGCAAAGAAAAATCTAGAATAAGCGACCAATCTTTGCAAGCATTGAATTCGTTTCTCTTTTCTGAAAAATAAAATTTACCGTCATCAAATTGATATGGATAGGCACTGTTTTTAATCTTTAAATTCTGCAGCACCCATCCATTAATAAAAGCATCCCAAAAATTTGATTCAAATTCAAAAAGCTGCTTGTCATGCTCCTTTTGCACCGAATTTTCCGAATATGCAAAAAAACTTAAAAAAAGAATTACAATACACCAGAAAATCCGAGATATTTTCATAATTTAAATTTTATTTCAAAGAATATTCCACTGTTGTAACCACGCGGATATTCTTTTTTTCTTCAAGACCGACAGCCGCATCATCAATTGAAAAAAGTCCTTGCGTTGCTTTTTTGATTTTTCCAACCCGGCTTTTTGAATCATGCGCAAACTGCTCAGCGGCGAGCCGCGCATTTTCAGTGGCCTCCGCAATCATTTCAGGCTTTATCCCGTTCAGCCCCGTGAATTCATAGGAAACATTCGACCCGTAATCCTGCTGAATTGCAACGCCTTCTCCCGTAAGCTTCAAAGAATCAGCCTGAGCTTCCTTTACAACAGAAACTTTTGCTGTTCTTACAAGAATTGTTTCCTGCGCAAGATAATTGAACATCATTTTTTCGTGGTCAAGGTAAGGATTTACAGTGTTGTCTGTAATTTTCGGAGCCTGAACTGAATAATCCTCTGATGTCAATCCGTGGTTTTCAAGAAAATTTGCAACTATCGCAGATTTTTTTACAATTTCTGACTGAATATTCTGAAGGCTGTTGCTTCCAACTGTGAAAGTAATCGGCCAAACCGCCAAATCTGCGTCAACTTCGCGTTCCGCAAGTCCGCGGACAGTAACAGAACGGTCTTGCTTTACAATTTTTGTCATTCCTGAAGCCATAATCGCGGCGGCAAGAACAATCGCCACGCACAAAGTAATATTCGCTTTCATTTTATCCTCCGTTTTATTTTTTCAGCTTGTTGTAAAGTTTTATCAGCAAGCCGACTTTTCCAAACAAAAGCCAGAACAGAAACGCCAATGCCGCAACAAGAGGAATTCCGCAGATAATTATATAGAAACAAACTGCAATGAATCCGCCGAAATACGAAATAATGTTTGAAACAAAGTGCCGGAATCCATCGCCCAAGTCAGGAAGCTCGAAACCGCCGCCCTGAGTTGACTTGTATGGCAAACTTGCGTAAATGTTGATTGTTGAAAAATCAATCTGCGAGGAAAGCCTCTTGAACCTTCCTTCCATTGATTCTATTTCAGACTGAACAGAATTCAGCTCAGATTCAACTTTTAAAATATCCTGCATTGAAGTTGCCTGCTTCAGATAGCCGTTGAGCTTGTCGCGGAGAATTTTCTTTGTGGCAAGGCGTGACTGCAAATCGTAAAACTGGTCAGAAACGTCCTGGGCTGAAATATTTTTGTTTTTCACAGTTCCCAAAGTTCCAGCGGCTTCCATTGCGGCATCGAACTTTTCAGAAGGAATACGCACGGTGTAATTGGAATTTTTTTCGCCGTTGTTTGAATTTGAAATGTATCCTCCAAATTCCTTTACCCAGTTTTCAACAGCCGCCTGAGTTTTTTCAAGATCAGAAACTTCAAGCGAAAGCTCACCGTTGCGGATAAGCTTGCGCTCAACGCCAGTTTCAACAGCCGCGCCGGCGCCGTTTGAGCTTCCGGAAAAATTTCTTTCCGCGGAACTGCTTGTTGCCGCCATTTTTTTGGACATTGCCAGCCTAGGCGCCTCTACTGAATCAGCGTACATCGGAGCAGATTCTTCCGCCGCATAATCATACGAAATTGCCGGCTTTTTTGAACATCCGGCAAAAACAACAAATGTCAAACCAAGAAATATTCCAATAATTTTTTTCATACTTCTAAAATAAACAAAAAACGCTGTAGTTACAAGATTTATTCCCGCTTTTTTGCCCGCGTGCAGGAAAGGGTAGCCGAAAACAGGCGGAGCCTGGTTGAGGCTAGGGAAAGGCTTTTCCCTCCAATTGAAAAACAGCTGTAAATTCAGTATATTTTTTTTTATGGATTTATTAAAGAAACTTGAAGAATGTGAGAACCGCTACAAGGTTGTTCAGGAAATGGTTTTGGATCCGAACCTTGTAAAAGATCAGAAGAAATACAAAGACACGATGCGCGAGAACGGCTATCTTTCAGAGCTGAGCGAACTTTATGCGCAATATAAAAAAGTTCTGCAGGGAATCAAGGACGCAAAGGAAATGATTACTGCTGAAGACGATGTTGAAATGAAGGAAATGGCGCGCGAGGAGCTGAAATCCTTGGAAGAAGAGCAGCCAAAACTTGAAGAGGAAATTAAACTGAAGCTTGTTCCGCCTGATCCGCTCGATGAAAAAAATATTATTCTGGAAATACGTTCTGCGGCCGGCGGCGACGAGGCGACTCTTTTTGTACGCGACTTGTGGGAAATGTACTGCCATCTTGCTGACCGGAAAGGCTGGAAATATGAAGTTATGGAGCAGCAGGAAACTGAAGTTGGCGGCTTCAATAAAATTGTAACTTCAATAAGCGGAAAATTTGTGTACGGAACTTTGCGCTGGGAATCGGGCGTTCACCGTGTTCAGCGCGTTCCGGCAACAGAATCGCAGGGAAGACTGCAGACTTCAACAGCTACGGTGGCGGTTTTGCCGGAAGCGGAAGAAACTGAAATTGAAATAAAGCCGGGAGATGTACGCATTGATGTTATGCGCGCAGGCGGTCCTGGAGGACAGTGCGTAAACACAACAGACTCAGCAGTTCGGCTTACGCATATTCCAACTGGAATTGTTGTAATCCAGCAGGATGAAAAATCACAGATAAAAAACAAGGAAAAAGCTTTCCGCGTACTTCGAGCGCGCCTTTTTGACCTTGAAGAAAGCAAAAAGCAGGCGGAACGCGCCGCAGCCCGCTCCAGCATGGTTGGGTCCGGAGCGCGTTCTGAAAAAATAAGAACATACAACTATCCTCAGGACCGCGTTACCGACCACCGCATAAACTACAGCCAGCACAATTTGCCGGCATTCATGATGGGTGAAATGGACGCAATGCTTGACGCGCTGAATGTCTACGCAAAAGAGGAACAGCTGAAAGCGGACATAACTACGCTTGGAAACGACTGATTTTGACAATTCAAGAATTTAAAAGCGCTTCAATAAAAGACTTGAAAAATTCTCCGAGCGCGAGCCTTGATGTGGCTGTTTTTCTAGAGCATTGCCTGAAGCAAAGCAAAACCTGGATTTTAACTCATTCTGAAGAAAATCTTAGCGCGGAGCAGATTGCCTGGCTTTCAGAGGCGGTTGAAAAACGTAAAACCGGGCTTCCTGTTGCCTACATCACAGGACGCAAGGAATTTTACGGATACGATTTCGCCGTTTCGCCGAGCGTTCTTATTCCAAAGCCGGACACAGAAATTCTTGTTGAAAAAGCGATTGACGAAATTATTGCGAAAATTGAATTCCGGCCGGAAATTATTCTTTCGGTCTGCGATATGTGCGCCGGAAGTGGCTGCGTGGGAATTTCAGTTCTTAAAGCGCTTGTTGAAGAATACAAAATTCCTTCTGAAAAACTTCCGAAATTCACTTTTGCTGACATCAGCGGAGAAGCCTTGAATATCACCAGGCAAAATGCAAAAAATCTTCTTCCGCAAAGCGAATTTGAGGAGCTACGTTTTATCCAGACGGACTTGTTTTCAGAAATTCCTTTCACTTTCGACTTGATTCTTTCAAATCCGCCTTATATTCCCGCCGAAATGGTTTCAGAACTTTTAAAAGACGGAAGAAACGAGCCTCGGCTTGCGCTTGACGGCGACATCGGAGCTTTTGGCGAGCCAACCGGAAAAAACGACGGTCTGGGAATAATCCGACGGCTGGTTCCCGAAAGCTATGAGCATCTTGCGCACAACGGCGTTCTTATTATGGAAACCGGCGAGTACAACGCAAAGGAAACAAAAGTTCTTTTTGAGCAGAACGGTTTCAGATGCACAAAAATCTTTCAGGACCTGGAAGGGCAGGATCGGAACGTCTACGGAATAAAATAAACGCCCGGCCGCTGCACGAATATTTTTCAGGAAATATTTTTCTAAAGGCTAGCTTCCTGCACACAGAAAAATGTAATTCCTTCGCTGGAAAATTTTTCCTTTACGGCGGAAATCACAGCTTTCGCTTTTTTTGCGTCGCTTCTGGAAAGATATGCAAAGAGCACAAAATTTTGTTCCGGCCATGTTGTTGTGCCCAGTTTTTTTGAATGTCCACCGCGCCCCTGAACTGTAGGAATAACAGTGTACTGAATTTCCGGCAGTTCCTGCTCAAGAAGCTCTGTTATGTCTTCCTGAACAGACTGGTTCGCGATTATTTCTATACGATAATTCATTTCTTCTGACATAAAATCCCCTACTCTTTGTATTCAACTTTTATTTTTGAACGCGATGTATTTTTCTGGTTTTTCATTACAATTGAATACAAAACCGGAATTACAAGCAGCGTTACAAATGTTGAAGAAGTCAATCCGCCAACAACTGCAATTCCAATCGGCTGAACCATTCCAGACATTCCTTCTGTTGCAAAGCACATTGGAAGCATACCAAGAATTGTTGTCAAAGTTGTCATCAAAACCGGGCGCAGGCGGCTTACTCCAGCCTGGAAACACGCTTCCATAAGCGGAATATCACGGCCGCGCAGAAGATTTGTGTAGTCAACAAGAATAATTCCGTTGTTTACAACAATTCCGACCAGCATAATCAAACCTACCATCGACATAATCGAAAGCGGCTGGTTTATAATTTTATAGAAGAAAAAAACGCCGATAATCATAAACGGAATTGTGGCAAGATTTATAAGCGGAGCCTTGAACGATTCGTAAGTTGCCGCCATAACACCGAAAACAAGAATTATCGCAAGCACAATAATCGCCATGTACATTTTCATCTGATCGGAAACATCCGCCCACGAGCCTTCGTAGCTTACGGTAACGCCTTCAGGAATGATAAATGAATTTGCAATTCCCTCGCGGATTGAATCTTCAACAAGGTTCGCATTTTTTTCAGAAACAATTGAAGCCGTTACATGGACAATTCTTGTCTGGTTTTCACGGCGAATCGAAACTGGTCCAAGCCCGCGCTTCAGCGAGGCGAAATTGGAAACCGAAACTTTGCCATTGCTTCCGTTCACGTACATTGATTCCAAATCCACAACATTTTTGCGGTCTTCCGGCTTGTACATAACAACAACATCATATTCTTTTCCGTTGTTTCTGTATTCAGTGCTTGTAACGCCGTTTATCGCATAATTAATCTCGCGCGCGACTGAAGTGACATCAACGCCGAAAGCATAGGCGCGGTCGCGGTCGATATCAACTTCAACCTGAGGAAGTCCGCGCTCCGTATCGATTGAAGGCTCTCCGATATCCGGGATTGCTTCCATAACCGCCTTTATTTTATCAGCCACATCAAGAGCCGCATCCAAATCATCTGAACGGATTGCAATATCAAGGTCATCGCCTGTCATCTGGCCGCGCATTCCGGCATTAAAACTGAATGAAGCGCCCGCAAAATCATTGAAATGAGCACGCAGTTTCTGCTGAATTGTCTGGGCATCATCAATCTGCGCTGAGCTTTCAGGAAGCTGAACCTGGATATTCGCCTTGTATGTTGCAGAACTTCCTGCGCCCCGGCCGCCAGAACCAACCGTTGTTGTAAGATACTTATATCCTTTCACCTCGTCTTTTATGATTTTTTCAAATTCAAGCGCAATTGCCTTTGTATCTTTCAGCGGAGTTCCAATCGGCATTGTAATATTCAGCGTTACAGAATCGTCATTTCCGTTCGGCATCATATTTACGCGCATCGTAGGAATAAGCGCAACTGAAACAACCAGAAAACCAACTGCAATCACAAGAGTAACTGCCCTGTATTCCAGCGCAGCTTTCAGCAGTTTAGAATAGGCTTTCGTTACAGCCTGAATCGCTTTTTCAAACGCTCCGTACAGAATTTTAAAGAATTTTGACTTCACTGGCTTTTCATTTCGGTTTGTAAGCGGCAGAAAAACACCGGCAAGAACTGGAACAAGGAAAATCGCAACAAGCAAAGAAGAAAGAAGCGCAATTACAATCGTAAAAATAATTCCCTTGAACATCTGCCCCATCATTCCAAGCTCTTTCATATACAAAAGGAACGGAACAAAAACGCAGATTGTTGTAAGGTTTCCAGAAATTACAGAAGAAATCATCTCCTGGGAACCAAGAATCGCCGCAATTTTTGGCTTTGCGCCGCGCATTCGGTAACTGTAAATGTTGTCAATCATTACGATTGAAGCGTCAACAATCATTCCAACGCCAAGAATAAGTCCTGTCATCGTCATCATATTCAAAGTGATTCCGGCAAAACTCATTGCAAGCAGAGTAATAATAATTGAAAGAGGAATTGAAATTCCAATGATAATTGTAGACTTGAAATTCTGAAGGAAAACAAAAAGCACGATTACGGCAAGAACCAAACCTTCAACGGCAGATTCAACAAGAGTGTTTATTGTTTCGCGGATTGAATCTGTGTCATCCTGAAGAATTGTCATCGAAATATCAGAAGGAAGAAGGCTTTCAAGCTCCGACATTTTTCCATACACATTGTTCGCGACCGTTACAGAATTTGAGCCGGACTGCTTTGTAACAGAAACATAAACTCCTGGCTCGCCGTTAATATAAACTTCGCTGGAAACATCCTCGTAGCCGAAAAACGCTTTTCCAAGGTCGCTGAGCTTAACATCATATCCATTGATTGAAGTGATTACTGTGTTGTTGATTTCTTCAATTGAATTGAATTCGCCGGTTGTGCGCACAACATAATCTTTCTGCCCTTCATTCATCTTGCCGCCGCCAAGCTCCAGATTCTGCTTTGCGAGCGCTGAAGAAACTGTGCTGACTGTAAGACCGTAAGCCGCAAGGCGGTTCTGCTCAAGCTCAACTCGGACGATTTTTGTTTTTCCGCCGTAAACGCTTGCCTGAGCAACGCCGTCCGCCTGCTCAAGAATATCAATAATGTTGTCTTCCGCAATCTGCTTCAAATCGCTGGCAGAACGATTTCCTTTTACCGCAATTCTTAAAATCGGCATAGAATTTGAATCCATCTTGAAAATCGTAGGCGAACCTGCATTATCCGGCAAACTTCTTGAAACACGGTCGAGCTTGTCGCGAACATCGTTTACAGCTTCATCAATATCTATGCCGTAGTTGAACTCCAGGGAAATTCTGGACGAGCCTTCACTGGAAGTTGAAGTCATATTCTTCAGCCCGCTTACGCTTACCAGCGAGCTTTCAAGAACTTTGGTAACAGTTTTTTCAACGGATTCCGGTCCTGCGTTCGTATAAGTTGTTGAAATCATAATGTACGGCGAATCCACTTCCGGGAAAAGTCCGATTGCAACATTTTTCAGTGTAAAAATTCCAACAAAACCAAGAAGCGTAAATACAATCAACGCCAGAACAGGATGATTTAAAGTCTGTCTAGAAACACTCATCAGTCAGCTCCTTGCGCAGTTTCCGCCGCCGGCTTCTGATTGCTCAGGTCATTCACTTTTGCGCCTTCGCTCAGGCTTAACATTCCTTCATAAACAACTTTTTCACCAGCCATAAGATTGTCTGTAATTTGAATCATCGAATCAACAGATTTTCCAGTTTTTACTTCACGGCGGCTTACCGTGCTGTTATCGTTCACAACAAAAAGATAAGCCGAGCCGTCATCATTCAGAACAACTGCGTCCGACGGAACAACAAGCTGCCCTGAATATTTTGTTGTGTACAGCTTTACTTTTGCAAACATTCCGGCATTTATCCGGGAATCTTTTTTATTGAAGTTCAAGATTATTTCCTTTGTGCGTGTTGAAGAATCAACAACAGGGCTGACGCGGCTTACGGTCGCAGTGAAAACAACATCTGGATACGCTTCAAGGAAAACTTCCGCCTGCAGACCAGTTTTCAGCTCCGCAACATAACGTTCTGGAATTGAGCAGCTCACCTGAAGATTGTCTATATCACCAATCATTGTAACCGCAGAATTTGTTGTTACTGTTGTTCCAACTTTGAGCGGAGAAGAAACAATGCTTCCGCTGATTGGCGCTTCAACAGGGCTAAGAGCATACCGAGTTCCAGGCTCGCTAGGATCAACTTTTGCAATAACATCGCCGCGGTTCACGTGCGAGCCGAGCATTACATTTATCTGGGCAACTTTTCCGCCCATCGAAGGAAAAACTTCAACAGCGCTCTGGCTTTCAACTTCACCGTTTGTAATAACATAATCCGTAAGAACAGCATTTTTAGCTTCTACCGAACGAACAGAAAAAACAGTGCTTCCACCGCCCTTCCCCATTCCACGGCCACCCGCAGGCATTGCGCCGCCATCACCAGCTTTTTTTGAAACGGCAATCGCCGCAAGAGCCGCCACAAGAACCGCAACTGATATTAAAATAATAACCAATGATTTCTTTTTTTTGTCTTCCATATTTATATTCTTCCTATTTTATTAATTCTTTGTTAATTCGATTTTTCCAAAGTTCCAAATTCAATTCCAAGCACGCTTTCCAAGTCAAGAATTGTGCTTATCAAAGTGTAAGCCTGGCTTTTCAAATTTACGCCGGCGCTCAAAACTGAATCGTTCGCATTCTGAAGGGAAAGAAAATCTGTCTTTCCATAGTTGTACGCCGCAAGCGTCATCTGATAAGTCTGGTTCGCAAGCTCTTCTGTGGACTTCAAGGAATCAAGCTGGCTCACCGCCTGGTTAATCTTCCTGATATAGCTTTCTGTCTGCACCGCAACGGAAGTTTTCGCGTCTTCCAAAGATTTTTCAGCCGTATCAAGCGCATTTTTCTGGATTTTTATATTTACAGCGCGCGAAGACCACGGCAAAATTCCATCAAGAGGAACAGAAACTCCAACCGAAATCTGGTTTGTTGTGCTCCATTCATCCAGAGAAGAATTTTTCGACTTTCCGTAAGAATAACTTCCAGAAACAGTCGGCGCATACGCTGAAAAACGCGTGTCAAGCAGAGAATTTTTTGCAATTTCAACGTTGTATTCAGCAGCTTTTACATCTGGAGCCGGCTCATTAACTTTTGGAAGCGACTCGAAAGAAATTTCCTTCAGGTTCAGAATTTCATCCAAACTTCCGGCAAGGGAAACTTCTGTTTTCTGCGGAATTCCAAGAATCTGCTTGAAACTAGCCAAATCATTCTGAAAATTAATTTCCGCCGACTCAACAACCGGTTTTTTTGACTCGTAGTTCACACGGCTTGTAAAAGAATCCAGCTCGCTGATTTTTCCGTTCCTGAACTTTTCCTCGTTGTTAAGATATTGTGTCCGGCTTGTTTCAAGGCTTCTTTTCTGAAGGGCAAGATTTTCCTGCTGGTAAATAAGATTGTAAAAATTCTTGCGGACTGAAAGCTCAATTTTGCGGACAGCCTCGTTGTATGTCAGAAGCCCTTTTTCATAATTCAACCTGGCGCCGTTTATTTCTGTGTAAAGATTTGTCTTCAAGCTAAGGTTCACCGAGCCTGAGAAACTGAAATTTGTTGTGTCGCTTTCAAAATTGTCGCTGAAATTTCCATTCAATGCGGCGGTTGGACTTATGCTGTTCCATGAATACTTGTTTTTCAGCTCCAAATCGTCCAATGTGTTTCCAGCGATTTTTACCGAAATATTATTTTCCTTTGCAAGCTGAACCGCATCCTCAATTGTCAGCTCCTTAACCTGCGCATACAAGCTGCTCATAAGCAAGAACAGCACAAAAAGCGCCGAAATTCCTTTTAGATTCATACCAGAATCCTCCATTTTTCAACCATTAACAAATAATTAACGAATTTATCGGTAATAAAGTTACTTTAAAAATAATTGAATTTTTAATTTTTTTGAATTTATTTTGGCAGCATGAGCAGCGAGTTTTTTACTAATAAGGAATAAAAGCGTAGGCAGATTTACAATTTGTGAAGATTTTGGACGATTGAACCAATTAA
>SAMEA104315436__coassemble_1273_pt1 | contig 16982 bp, 10 predicted proteins | sample SAMEA104315436__metabat2_high_PE_011 | metagenome-assembled genome bin SAMEA104315436 (sample SAMEA104315436) | gut metagenome | biome: Monkey gut; feature: monkey-associated habitat; material: faeces | place: China | collected 2013 | reverse complement strand
TCTGGATTCGCGTCATTGTCGCTTTCGTGAACTGGAAGAAGCTCGATTGTGTTCACGCCGAGCGCCTTTAGATACGGAGCGAGCATTCCCGCGCCTTTGTACGTTCCCCGGTATTCAGCCGGAATGTCAGAAACATTTTCAAAGCCTTCAATTCCTTTCAATATAGAAGAAAGCAATGAAGAAGACGGATGTTTTGTGATTCCGCGCGCATGAGCTTCGTAAATTATCGCTTTTTCCTGCGGAATTTTTGGTTTTGTTCCAAAAGATTCGCTGTCGCTCACAACAACAGATTTCGGCGCATATTTTCCTGTGTCGAAATTTCTTCGCGCCGCGCCTTTATAAACTTCTTCGCCTGTTCCGTACATTCCGCCGTCCATCTCGCCAAGAGCCACAGGATTTGACTTGTCGTGGCTTATTTCCTTTGCGTAAGGATCAAACAAAACTTTGTTCGGGTTGAAACGGTTTCCTGAGCCATCAAAATCTTTTATAAAGCCGGCGCCGCTTCCGCCGCGAATCCAGTTTTCATCAAAAGTCCAGTTCGGGCCCCACGCACGGAAGGCATACAAAGTTCCGCTGGAAATTCCGTTGATTTTTGCGCGCCAGATGTCATCGCTTCCTTTTTCCATCCAGTAGTCGTAAGCCGCTTCTTCACCATAGGCTTTTTCATAGATTTCAAGAAGAATTTTTGTGGCATTCTTTGAATAAACCGCGAACGTTCCATTGCCGTCTGAACCAATTTCCGCGCCCAAAGAATAATCCGCGGAAGCCCAGGAATCTTGCTCAACCGGCGAGAATTTTCCCTGCACCGGATGATTTTCGCCGAGCTTTGTTTCAAGAGCGATTTCTCCCAGGTCAAAAGTTTTTCCGCTTTCAACAGAAACTGATTTTCTTACAATAATTGAATCATTTCTGATAACATAAAAATTCCAGCTGCCAGGCGCAACATTTTCAATAATCTGGCTTTTTCCAGTGGTTTCTTCAACTGCGCTGGAAACAGGATCACATACCTGAACCTTCACATCGGAATATTCTTTTTCTGTGGAAAACGAAACTGAGCCGCCCTGAAGCTTATATTTTTCCGCCGCCTGAGTTTTTTCATTTTTTATATCTTCCGCAATCTGCCTGGAATCAACAAGCGCGGCGTGCGTTCCAGAAGGAATCAAATTCTGAACAGAAGATTCCTCAAGATTTGAAACATCAAAACCGTCTTTTATAAGATTGTAGTAAACCGCGCCAACAGCAGAAGTTGCCCAGGTAACATCCACAGAATTTGTATCGTCCGGATTTATATCCACAATTCCGTACATTGCAACGCCTTCAATTTTTGAAAGCACATTATCCACGGAATATTCAGCCTGAACTTTTACAACGCGGTTCTTTCCTGCCGGGATTTTTTCAAACACAACAGGCTCGGAATTCTTTCCGGAAGAAACGCCTACCGAGTTCTTTTCAATATCATCCATGCCGTAGCCGCTGACGGTTACGGAAGCCTTGGTTATTTCTGGAATATACAGAGCGCGGCTGTCCTGATTTTCAGATTTTTTAGGATTCAAGCTCTTTGCGCCAACATAAAGAGACGCATATTTTAAACCGGATTTTTCCTCAACTTCTGAAAAGTTGCACGAAACAACGAAAAAAGATAATGCGGCTAGAAAAATACAAAGGATTTTTTTCATCTGCGTCCTCTTGAACAAGAAATAAAACTCTCAAGGAAAAGCAAGATGCAAGCAAATTCCATAAAAATTATAAGACCAGAATTTTGATTTGTAAAACAAAAAGAAAAAAATATTTAGCACGAATGTCGAATTTCTTTGCAAATTCTGAAAGAGCTCTTTCGGCATATTTCCAATAATAAAAAAGCCGGAACCCAAAAAGATTCCGGCCGCAAATTAACTTGCTGAAATTTTATTTGTTTTTAGCAAGAACAACAGATGTCATCGGCGGAACAGTAAGTTTTCCGTCTTTAAGCTCTGCGCCAGGATTTGCCATATAAACAATATCCATTCCGTCGGCAGCTTCTGGAAGCTGAACTGTCTCTGTTCGTTTTGAAGAAATATTGTGAACGACAAAGGCTTTTTCAGATTCAGATTCCATTACATATGACTCAAGAACTGCGCTTCCTGTTGAAACAGCCTTAAGCCGGCCTTCATACAAAGCTGGATGCGCTGTCTTAACGCGGATTACACGCTTGTAGTGGTTAAGAAGCGAATCCGGGTCTTTTTCCTGCTCTGAAATCGGAACTGTCTTCTTGTTGTAAACGTTCACATTTCCATAAGCGCCGTTGTTGCACCAAGTTGGAGTCATCTTGTCTTTTCCTTCCGGCTTCCATACAAGAGGAGTTCTCTTTGTAGGATCGTCAGAACCAGATTTCATTCCAATTTCCTCGCCGTAATAGATGAACGGAATTCCTTCCGCAAGAATATACATATCGGCGGCAAGCTTCATTTTCTGCGGCTTGTTTCTAAGAGCAGCCGCGCTTCGAGCCTGGTCGTGATTCGAAAGGAACGGAGCGTCAATATAGTTCTTGTTGTTCGCGGCGTACATCGCATATTCACTTTCAAGGCTTCTCGCATATCCGTTGTATGTTGAAACATCCGGATCATCAGGAACATTCTTGTTGTCGTTCATCTCCTGGTTGTTGATAATCTGGGTAATCAAAGTTCCCATGTCAAAATGGAAATTAGACTGCATTCCGCCCATGTATTTCGCACGGATTGCTGTAGGCTCCCAAACTTCAGCAACGCTGTAGGCATCCGGCTTTACAGAAAGAATATAGTCGTTCATTTCCTTCCAGAACGAAACCGCCTTTGAAATTGTTTCTGTGCCAGGCTCAACTTCAACGCTGTTGTAAATATGTCCTGCCGCATCAAAACGGAATCCAGAAACGCCTTTATCCAGCCAGAATTTGAAAACTTTCTTGAATTCCTCGCGGACAGCCTGCTCATCCATATTGAAATCAGGCATTGAAGAAGTAAAAACTCCTGCGTAATAAGAATAATTGTTCGGGTCAGATTTGTTTGTAAGATCAATATTCCATACGTTGTGTCCCCAGATTTTCTGGTTCAGATTATATTTTCCGCCGCGCTCAACAGAGTCGTTGTCTGTAATCCAACGGTACCATGTTCTGTACGGGCTTGCAGGATTTTTTGACTGGATGAACCAATTGTTGTAAGAAGAAGAATGGTTGCAGGTCATATCGATAATAACATCGATTCCGCGCTTTTTCGCCTCTTTGATGAAATTTTCAAAGTCCTCCATAGTTCCATAGTCCGGGTTGATTTTATAGTAATCATCAACATCATATCCATGGTAAGAAGGAGATTCAAAAATCGGAAGAAGCCACAAGCCTGTTACACCAAGGTCAGTAGTTGTGCTGTCATCGCCGTCATTCAGATAGTCAAGCCGCTTTGTAAGCCCTTTGAAATCACCGATTCCGTCACCATTTCCATCGGCAAAGGAGCGAACAAAAAGACTGTAGTAAACGCCTGTGGCAGGTTTATTTGCAAGTCTCTGAACAGGAGCAAGCTGAGTTACAGCAAGTTCCGGATCAAGCTTCGCAGTTTTTTTCTTTGCATAAATTCCTGATACGCACAAAAACAGGAATGAAAATGCAAGAATTTTTTTAGAAAGATTTTTAATGTTTTTCATAAAAACTCCTGAAACATCGTAAATAAGGATTCGTATTAGTATACATCATTTTCCGCCAGTTTTAAAATAAAAAAAGCAGCCTGCAAAAAGTTACAGACTGCTTTTAGTACGGAATAAGCTATTTTTACTCTTTACCACTAGTTCCGGCAAGAGACATAAGCAAAGTCTTCTGTCCTGCCATGAAGAAAATAGTAAACGGAACTGCTACAAGAATAGCGCCTGCAGCGAACATAGTAAAGTTGTCATTTGAACGGCCGTTGATCATTTCATAAAGACCTACAGCCAATGTTTTTTTGTCATCGCTTCGCAAAACCATTCGAGGGAAGATGTAATCCATCCACGGTCCTGTGAAACTTGTCAACGTAAGGAATACAATCTGCGGTTTTGCAGCCGGAAGAATTACCCTAAGATACGCAACAAGCGGAGATGCGCCGTCAATATAAGCGGCTTCTGCAATATCACGCGGCATCGTATCAAAGTATCCCTTCATAAGCTGCGCATTGAACGGAATTGAACCTGACGCATAAACAAGAACAAGTCCCCACAAAGTGTTAAGCGCATTGAATTTCCACAAAATTACATAAGTGGCAACCATTCCAATAAAGCTTGGGAACATCTGAAGTACAATCATTCCGGCCATAATCTGCTTTCTTCCAGTAAAACTGAATCGGCTGAAAATATATCCGGTTGTTGTACAGATGAATACTGTAAGAATTGTGTTCATTACAGCAATCTTCAAAGTGTTCAGGTACCAGTTCTTAAAGTGAGTTCCATGAACTGTTGTCTCGCCCTTTACAATCTGCTCAGAGCCAGTAAGCAAGCGTCGGAACTGGTAAAGAGAAGGTTTCTTGATTTTGAAAGAAGTCTTCAGAACAGCAACAGTGCCTTCGCCCTTGCAAACATCGCAGTCAACAAGTTTCTTGCCTTTCCAGACTTTTGTTTTGCCGTTCTCATCTTTATATGTAGATTTTATATCCACATATTTAGTTCCAGTGCCGTCACAAGCCTCGCACTTTTCAACAGTAGACTTGTCAGTCTGTTCTGTAAACGGAATTACAGAAGTTGCTGCCAAAGAATTAGACTTTGTCAAAGAAGAACTGATAGTAAAAAGAACAGGGTAAATAACAATAATAACGTTGATAATCAAAATCAAGTTGAGTATAACGCTGATCGGTGTAGCCTTGCTAAAATGCTTTTTCATACTTCACCCTCCTTGAATGACTTTGTTCTTGTAAAGTTATACAACGCGAACGGAACAAGAACAACGAATACCAGCAAAGAAAGAACAGAGGCAAGGTTGTATCGTGAAGGTGTGTTCATTGTAAGCTTATAAATCCAAGAAATCAAAAGATCCGTAGCACCGCAGTTTGTAACAGTTGTCAGACCAGCCTGAGGCATGTTTGGACCACCGCCAGTAAGGAAGAATACCGCACCGAAGTTGTTGATGTTTCCTGCAAACTGCATAATCAATGTAGGCTTAAGCTGGAACATAACAAGAGGATAAGTAATGCTCTTGAACTGCTGCCATTTTGTAGCGCCGTCAATTACAGCCGCTTCGTACAACGAATTTGAAATCGCTGTCATAGAAGATGTTGTAAGAATCATTGAGTAAGGGAATCCAATCCAGATGTTTACGAAAATCAACGAGCCCTTTGCTACCCAAGGATCAGAAAGCCACGGAATAGGCTTTTCAATAATTCTAAGAAGCTGGAGAGTTCTGTTTATAGGTCCGATAGTACCATTCAGCAAGTTCGCCCATACAAAGAGAGACAGCATTGTTGGAATCGCATACGGAAGGATATACACAGTTCTAAAGAACTTTGGAATTACAACACGCTTGTCCTGCAAAACAAATGCGTAGAAGAAACCTACAAAGAAACAAGTGAATGTTGCAAAAATAGCCCAGATAATTGTCCACAAAGCAGAAGCGCCGAAAGATTTCGCCCATGCGCCGCCGCCAAGCTCAGAACTAACCTTCAAAGAGAACATCTGCTGGAAATTCTGAAGACCAACCCAGTCAACAAGATTGTTCGGCGGAATATGCTCTGGTGAAGAATAGTTTGTAAATGCGACCAACGCTGAGAAAAGCAATGGAATAATAGAGAAAATTGCCATAAGAACTACAGCCGGCGCAATACCAATAGAAGCGAAAGAGTTCTGTGAAATATCATTCTTTGCTTCTTTCAATGTCGGGAATCTTCCAGATTTCTTAATCTTTGCAACACCAGCTTTAGCACCATTGATGTTAAGGATGTAAAGCAGCACAAAGAATCCGATGATGATTATAGCCATAATACCGTTAATCATCATAAAGATGGAATGATCCATATATTTTGTAACAGTTGTAGGTTGCTTTGAACCAAGAGTTATAAGACCAGCAATAGAAGTTACAATCGGTCCTTTGAACCACGCCCTGTGGGCAAGAGTTCTGTGGCCACTATTAGCGGCAGCACGGCAAATGCCACAACCGTCATAATGTTCATCGAAAAGATTTTCTCCAGATTCCTTGAAGTTCTTTGCTTCCATTCTTGCCATAACCTTTGCAAGCTTATGGTCATATTTAGCAGCAATTCCTTCATAAATTCCATAGACTTCATCATAGTCAATGATTGAATCCGAAGCTTCTGTCTCAACAGAATAAGCGGCAAGCTTATCATCTGTGTCATAAGTAAAATCAAAACCAGCAAAAGTTTCCTGCAGTTCTTCAACCAAAGAAAGCCGTTCTTCCTTAGCTTCAGCAATTGCTTCTTTATATTCTTCTTTGTCGGATTTTTTATCCTCTGCATCCGAAAGCGCTGTTTCATACGCAGCTTTTCCAGAAGCCTTAGCAGCTGATTTAGTAAAGAATTTTGACATTGCCTTGGCACGAGCCTTCAGCACATTGTCAAGCTTAGAATAGTCTGCATCTTCCAGATACTCAACAATTTCTTCTGTATCCGGAATGCCCTTTAAATAATTGTACTCTTTATTATTTGCAGGGATAATTTTCTTCGAGCCAATGATAATCGCGCAAAGCATTACAATTTCAACAAGAGCAAACAAAGCTCCGCGGATGTACTGCTTCAGGAACAAAATCTGGCCCAGTCCCATAAAACAAGAAGACGCAAGTGGCGCTTTTTCAAGTTTTTTTGGGTTCACGTCGTTACTCATTCCATACTCCAATAACAAATATATGACAGTCACAGAGCAAAGATTTTCTTTTCCCTGTAACTGTCCCAACTAAACAAACAAAAATGTTTTATTATTTAGCAGCTTCCATTGCAGCGGCTGCAGCGTTAAGGTCTGTCTTAACATCATCGCCGTCCCAAATTCCAGAATAAGCTGAACCCATTGCTGACCAATAAGTTCCAAGCTGTGAAATTGTTGGCATTGGTCTAGCATAAGCAAGCTGGTCTTTGATTCCCTTAGAAAGCTCGCCTGTTGCAGCGATGTCTTTTCTTGGTGGAATCTGATCTGTCATTTCATAGCGTTTTTCAAGCATTTCTTTTGAAGTGATGAACTTTGCGAATGCCTTAGCTTCTTCCGGGAATTCTGAGTAAGAAGAAACGAATGCAAGGCGAACGCCAGAGAATGTGTTTCCAGGATGATTTGAACCTGGGAATGCAGGAATTGTAGCAATACCGAAATCTACACCAGCTTTCTTGAAGTCTGTAATCTTCCATGGTCCAGTAATAATCATAGCAGATTTTCCTTCTGAGAACTGAGCGTTGCAGAAGTCTCCTGAAGCATCTGTTGCAGGAATGTCAAGAATCTGCTTGCGGAGGTTCTGGAAGAATGTAAGACCCTTGATAGCGTTTGCACTGTTCAAGTTGTGCTGCTTGCGGTCATCGCCGTTTGGTCCGAACAACGGAGCATCGAATGAAGCCATGAACATATATCCATAGTATCCATCAGCTACTGGCCATACCAAAGCATATTTTCCTTCAGCCTTGTTGTTGAAAGTTTTTGCGAAAGCAATTACTTCATCCCAAGTTTTTGGAGCTTCTTTGATAAGAGCCTTGTTGTAGAACAAAGCGTAAGTTTCAGCACCAAGAGGATATCCATAAACTGCTCCGCCGTAAGAAGCGCCAGTTTTTGCCATATCTTCAAAGTTTGCAAGATATTCATCTGCGTCATCTACAGGAAGAACGTGTCCGCCTTCTACCAATGCGCCAATGTGGTCATGCGGAGCAACGAAAATATCAGCTCCTACACCAGCCGGACCATCCAGCTCGATTTTTGCGCGTGCATCTGTTGAAGCAACTGGCTCATAAGAGATTTTTACGCTTGGATCAACTTTTTTATACTGGCGTGCAGCAAAAGTGATAAAAGCCTTTTCAGGACCATCTGATTCCCAAACTTTCAATGCAACCTTTTTTGGAGCAGCGAAAGCAGTTGCAGCCAATGCCACAGCAGTTGCTGCACAAACTAATTTTTTCATTTTTTCCTCCATATTCAAGCCTGACTAGCGGCCAAAATAACAGTTTAATTAAAACGGATAACAGTTGCTGTAAGCGGAGCCAGTTCAACTTCAGAGCCGTTTACAGAAACTCCGGAAGGCAAGCTTATTCCATTTACATCAACAGAATCACTATCACAATATATTACACTACTTCTCGCAGAAACGCCAACATTTATTTTAATATTTTCATTTTTTGCGTTCACAAGGACTGCCCAAGTAGATTTTCCGTCTTTCAAAGTATATCCGAGCGTAAGATTGTCCTCCAGCTCAAGATCCTTCGCCGCTTTCTGGATTTTCTTCGCGTTTCCAATTCTGAAAATATTAAAAGACTTTCTAAGTTGAATCAAGCCTTTTGTGTATTCAAGAAGGTTTTCGTAGTCAGAATTCAAAGTCCAGACAAACTGGTTTATATTGTCAGAAGAATCGTAGCTGTTGCGGACAAAATTTCCTACGCACTCATTTTTCGCGCCGGTGATGTTCGGCTTTGTTCTTCCGCGCTCCTGGCCGCCGTGAAGGAATGAAATTCCCTGGGATGTAAGAACGAAGAAGTTTCCAAGCTTTATTCTCTGTACAATTTCCTTTATATCCTTTTTCTCGTCAAGACGAAGATTGTTTACAATGGCATCATGCAGGGTAAGCCCGTCGTGGCACACAAGATAGTTCAGGTTGTCGCCCGGCTCGTCCGCATGGTAGTTCACAACAGGATTTCCAAGAATGTTGCGAAGAATCCTGTCGCTGGAAGCGCCCTTCTTTGTGATAAAGCCGCGTCCGGTCTCGTTGAATCCGCCGGCCTTGAAAATGTCACGGAACTCATCATTGAAAACGGCAACAGAATTTGTTTTCAGCATATAATTCTGGTCCATTCCGAAAGTTCCCTTCGGGCCGTTGTACATTTTCCAGCCTTCTCCCTCAAAAAGAACTGAAGGATTTATTTTTCTGCAGAGCGCATACGAATCTTCCACAGACGACGCTTCCATAAGACCCATAAGGTCGAAACGGAATCCGTCAGCCTTGTAATTGCGAACCCAGTGCGAAGTTGAATCCATTACAAGTTTTTTCATCATGAAATGTTCTGTGGCAGTATCGTTTCCGCAGCCAGAGTTGCTTGTGTAGCTTCCGTCCGGCTTTGTTCGGAAATAATAGCCCGGCACAATATCATCAAGGAAGCGAGTTCCGGCCATGTGGTTGTAGACAACATCAAGAAGAACTCCGATTCCAGCCTTGTGACATTCATTTATAAGCTCCCGAAGCTCGCGCACACGGCAGTACGGATCTGACGCATCAGAAGCGAACCATCCTTCTGGAGTGAAATAATTATATGGATCATAGCCCCAGTTGTAGTTGTTTCCGTTCACAGTTCCAGAATTCTCATAAGCCTTGTACTGCTCGTTCGTGCTGTAGAAATTCAGGACAGGCATAAGCTGCACATGAGTTATTCCCAGCTCCTTCAGATAAGGAATTTTTTCAATGAAAGCCTTGTAGGTTCCAGGAATATTCTTCACATTTGCGTCCGGGCTTGAAGTAAAATCGCGGACAGAAATTTCATAGATAACGGCATCCTCGCGCTTTGCAAGCTCCACGTAAGGCGCATCAACCTTGCCTGCCTTCGGGCTTGAAAAATCAATAACCGCGGCGCGTACAAAAGCTCCCTTGCCATAGTCAACCGCCATTGAAGAGGCGTAAGGATCAAGAACAGTAACAGTGCCCTTTGAATTCTTCAATGTATAGTCATAGAACATTCCGTCCGGATCTGTTTCACTGAACGTTGCGGACCAAACGCCGGTTTTTGGATTCATCTGCATAGGAACTGAATAGTCGCTTTCTTTCTGGGAAGAGTTTCTGTAAAGATTCAGGACTGCATCAGATGATGTAGGAGCCCACAGCTTGAACGTAGCCGCTCCGGAAGAATAAACGCATCCCAAAACCTCGTTTTCCGGCGGAACCATTGACTCGGCGAGCTTAACCGCAAGTTTTGTGCTGTTCACGGCAGACTCAGACAAGAATGAAGGATTTTTCACAACAAGCGAATCGCTCACTGAAACATTCTGCTTCAATGTTAAAAGAATATTTTTCGCCATGTTCTGGGAAATATCATCAATTGAATCAGAATTCTGCACGCTTTTTATCTCATATTCCTTTCCGTCTGAAGCCACAACTGAAAACCCGGAATTTGCGCCGTCAACATCAAGAGCGAAACCGCCTGAAAGCGACACGGAAATCTGGTTCAGGGAAAGCAGCTCCGCGTTTTTCACAGAAGGCTTGTAGTCAAGAGCCGCGTAAGTCTGCTGGTCGCCTGAAAAAACAGCGACTTTCTTCGACTTGTTTATATTCCAAAGGCGGTCATCGCTTCCGTCTTTGTTCCATTCATCTTTCTGGCGCACAATAAGCCCAAGACCGCCGTTTTCCGCGCTGATTTTTGTTCCGCCGGTAGAAGAGCCGTCCAGTTTAAGGCGCATATAGCCGATTCCGTCAGAAACCGTCCAGTTCTGCGTGAACGGCCAGCTTGCTCCGCCGTCTCCACCCGGATTTGCCCAGATCCACAATGCCCACGGCGCATAGTTGCCGTCTTTTCTATAATAATAGATAACAAATTCATCGTCCTTTGGAGAAATCTTTTCATCCAGGGCAAGGACATCCTTCATTTTTGCAGGTGCTGCATTTTCAAATGAACCAGGAACAGCCGCAGGAACAACGCTTTTCGGCTTTGCAAAAAGTCCTGCGCAAACAAATAAAACCGCAGAGGCGGCAGTTAAAATCTTTTTCATACAGTAATAATATCATCTAAAAAAAAATAATCAAATTTATTTTATAAGAGAATTCAGCTTTTCATTCAGAACGCGGAGGGCGGAATCATTAGGGTTCAGCGCGACAACCTGCTTCAAATAATACTGCGCTTTCCTGTAGTCGTTTTTTGCAAAATAAATTTCGTACAGCCTGAACAACGCATCGCTGTTCCTTGGATTCGCAATAAGGCTTGAACGCAAGTCCGAAAGACTGAGCGCCTCGGTTTCCCGCAGAAAACTGCGCTGGAAGTACAGGAAGCTCTTCAGCTTTGAGCCAGCTGAATCAATCTGCTGGTTTATAAGGGTAAGCGCCTGGGCATTTCTTCCGGAGGCAACCATTACAGAAATATACGCCTGAACAACGCTTTCATCCGACGGCGACTGCCTGTAAGCCTGGGAAACAAGATTCCACGCCTCGTCATAACGTTTGAGCGCAAGACAAATTTCAACATGGTTAAAAAGATACCCGCGGTTGGAATTATCCTCGGAAATCAGCTTTGAGCTTACATCGTACGCTTTCTGCCATTCTTTTTCGCGGATAAATCCTTCAGTGGCATAGAACAGAGCCTCTTTTTCATCCGGGACAACGGCAAGAACCTGGTTTGCATAGAATTCAGCAGTATGGCCGGCAACAGAAAGTCCTGTTGAGCTGGAAATTTTCGCCGCATAAAGAAGAACATCCTTGTCTCCGGGATAATTTTTCAGCGCGTTTTCTATTGTAGCCACAGCCGCCGCATTATTTTTTGACCATTCAAACTGAATCTGCGAGCGCAAAAGCAGATAATCTTTTGAAAAGCTGTCCTGCCTTGAATAGACATCAAGAAGCGATGCCGCGTGAATATAGTCTTTTTTCTGAATCAGAATACGGGCGCGGAACAAAACCGCCGAAAGGTCGTTCGGTTCCTGCTGAAGAACGCGGGAAATATATTCCTCCGCCTTTGAATAGTCGTTTTCCAAGAAATAAATCTGCGCGCCAAGCTTAAGAACTCCTGCGTCGGACGGATATTTTTCAAGCAGAATTTTTATCTGGTTTTCCGCCTCCTGCTGTTTTCCAGAAAGATACAGAGCCTCGGCATACGCGTACAAAACCTGAAAAAGTTCCGGCGCTTTCCTGGCCGCATCCCTGAACTGTTCCGCGGCTTTTTCGTACAATGAATTTTTCTTATACAACATTCCAAGAAGATACGAAGCCAGAACCGAATCCGGGCAAAGCTGAAGCCCTTTTTTTAATGCAGCCTCCGAATCAAGAAAAAAGGAAGAAACATCCGAAACTTTAGCAACAACAAGCGAAGGAAGAACAATTGTAAGAAAATCAACATTTCCCGTGCTTGTGTCGTAGATTCCGTTTTTTGCAGAATTTATCGCGCCAAGATAAGAATTTCCTGTGGAAACCTCAGGAGATTCCCAGTCAACGCGCTCGTTCGTCCAGACCATCTGCATTATGTTCGATTCAATTGCGATAAGAACTTTCTCATTTTCAGTAAGCTCGGAATCCTGCTTTCTTATCGCCTGGATTGCGCGCCGCAAAGACGAAGGAGAGCCTATTTCAACGTCCGCCATTATTTCCTTTGGAACTGCGGAAAAATACGTGTAGCTTCTGTTTTTCTTTTCCTCCGAAGCCTGATGGTTTATCGCGGTTTTCTCATCAGGATTCCCAGTGTACTTACCGGAGACAAGACCTCCGTTCGGACTTTGAGAAGGAACGCTTGCGCATGAAAAAAACAGCGCCGCCGCAAAAACGCTGAAAAAGAGAAAAAAAAGATAATTTACGCCGCTTATTTTTTTCAATGCCACAAAAGTTGTTCCAGTTATTATTCTTCACTATCGGAGAAATTAGGTTCGTCTTTCAGTTCTTTAGACATATCTTCAGGAAGAATTTCCAGAAGCGATTTTCTATGGAAAAACAGAATGACCAGAAATGTTCCCGCAAGAATCAAGGTCAAAGGACAGATAAGCAGGGCAAGCCGGCTCAGAGGCATTTTTATAACATCAAACGAAAAAAGAAGAAATATCGTTCCAAGCGAAAAAAGCGAGATTGCCGGCAGGTCGTAGCTCATTGAAAAAACTTTTCCAGTTGTGCGTCCGGCAACAAAAAGACAGAACGCCGTGATTACAACAAAGAACGGCCACAGTTTTTCCAGCCCGACCGAAAAGCAGTCAAAAGCAAGCACAAGCGAAAATATTCCGTAAAGGCTTAGGCAAAGCCCTGAAAAAAGCTTGAACGAAGAACGCGAAAATGCAATGCAGCTGTACAAAATCACAAGCCCGGAAAGAAAAATCACTATAGGAATTATCCACGATATAAAATTCGGGCTTTTTCCGGCAAACGCAAGAGTCAGAAGAACTCCTGAGAAAATAAGAATCATTCCAAGTGCAAGAATTGTATTCAAAAGCTTAATGCCTGGCTTCTTCATGTGGTCTCCAAATAAATTCAAATACTTTTTACATAATAGAATACACTATTAAGGCTTGTCTTGCAAACAACTAATGAACATGATAAATTCAAGCCATGACGTCAAAAAAACTGATTTTTAGCGCGGTTCTTCTTTCAGCGCTGCTCATGTTCACTTCATGCGGAACAGAAGAAAACGAAAAAACTGCGGCAATAGAAAAAGCGCAGACAGAACTTTTCAATCTTCTAGGCCAGAACGACCTTGAGCCTGTGAGCCGCTACGCAATTGTAAATCAGATTGCGGCAAACCTTGTGTCTTTAAAGGACCAGCAGGGGCTCATCCTTTTTCTTACAAACTGGGTTGAAGAGCATCCGGACGACTCATACAACGCATACTGGCTTTATCTTACAGCATGCGCTTATCTTTCCAACGGAGCGGAGCCGGTCGCCGAATATTATTTTGACAGAATTCTTGTGAATTACCAGGACTTGCTTGTAAAAGGAGTTTCAGTCCACCTTACGTGCCTTCAGAATTTAATACAGATTTCAACGAATCCGCGAAGCAGAATCCATTATTTCAACGAGCTTATAAACAGATTTCCTACAAACGTTTCAATCACCGAGCTGTACCTAAGGCTTGCGCTTGAATATGAAAAGGAAAGCGACTGGAACGAAGCGCTCAAGGCCTATTCAATGTTTCTTGCCCAGCCGGACTCTTCCACAATCCAGATTGCAGGCGAGCCGAACGCATACAAAAAGGCGCGGCAGCTTGTAGGATTCAGCAACTCTCCAAAGGACTGGACTTTTGAAAGCCTTCCGGCGCTTGAGCAGGCGGTAAAAAAAGCAATCAGAAACTACGACTGGCGCTCGCTCGACAAATACAGGGCGCGCGTGAATTTCTTCTCAATGTCGTGGAAGCAGGACGAAATGGATCCGAACGCGCAGGAAGAATTCAGCATGAAAAACTTCATGCGCGGAAACAGAGTCCGCTACAGCGCGCAGCTTGACGAAATGACAACTTCAAGCGAGGCTTACCTGCGCACATGGGGCTGGTCCCAGTACGTTTCGGTATGGTACTTGTATTTCAGAAAAGTAAATTTTCCGCTCGACCCGGATATCCACGGAAACTGGGAATGGGCAGGAATTTACATCGGTGAAAAACTTTGATGCCGCGGAAAAAAGTTTTTTTCATCTGCGCTTTATTGCTGCTCTCATTTTCTGGCGCGGTTTTTCCGGCGGAAGACGGAAGCAAAAAAGCGGGCGCCCCGGAAGCCGTGTACAAAAACCTTGGATTTCCGGGAATGGACAACGCGGCGGTGGAGCAGCTGCGGAAAAAATATCTTACAACGCACAGAAACTACCTTTACAAAATTCTTGATGAAGGGCAGCAGTACAGAATTTTCGTGCGCAACGAGCTTGAAAAACGGAAAATGCCTGCCATTCTGGAATATCTGCCGCTTGTTGAGTCCGACTACAATCCTTACGCAAAATCAAAATCGGGGGCGACCGGCTTGTGGCAGTTCATGCTGAACAGCATTTCGGGGCTGCTCGAATACAACGACTTCGTTGATGAGCGTCTTGACCCGTGGAAATCCACGGAGGCGGCGCTGAAGAAACTGAACGAGAACTACCGTACATTCGGGGACTGGCTTCTTGCCATAACAGCGTACAACTGCGGCGCCGGAGCGCTGAAAAAAGCCATAAAAAACGCCGGAAGCAGAGATTTCTGGTATCTGAAGGAAAAAGGATTTCTGAGCGAGCAGGCATCTGGCTATGTTCCAAAACTCCTTGCGATTGCCGATGTCGTTGAGAATTCAACTTATTACGGAACAACATTTCCGCAGGCGCGCGCTTGGAACGGAACAACGCTTGAAACCCGGGCAGGAATGTTTGACTACGTTACAGTTTACGACACGGTTTATCTGAATGCGCTTTCACACGAGCTGCGGATTGACAGGCAGGAACTGTACGACCTGAACAGCGCCCTTGTAAAGCATGTGACACCGCCGAACAAAGAATACACGCTCCGTTTTCCGGAAGGAATGAAGGATTCCGCAGCATACGCTCTTAACCAGATGGGATATTTAACTAAGACATCCGGCTGAAACTGCCGAAACTGAACTTGGTAGCTATATGAAAAAAATATTGATTGCGGCGGCATTTTCCGCATTTCTAGGCATAACAGGCAAAATAAATTCTCTTTACGCCCAGATTGACAGCTCGGCGCTTTACTCAAAAAGCAAAGTCGACTGGACTGAAAAAAAATTCACTTCGCAGATTTATCTTGACTTGAAAAAGGCGTCGATAACGCTTCCGGCAGGAAGAAATTCCGCTGAAAGCATTATGAAAATCAAAACTCCGGCGCTTTTAAAAAATCCAGTTCTTTCACTTTATGTGGATTCCGCAAACTACATCGGCGACGTGATTCTTGACGAAACAATCACACTGGAACAGATAACTTCTATTATAGAAAACGCGGACCAGACGCTCGCAATTTTTTCCGCGGACGGAAATTCCGCAAGATCCACAAACACAATCGACATGAACAGCCTAGGAAGGCTTCTTGTACGCCACCGCTACCCATACACACCGGAAGAGCCGATTGACATAGTTTCAAGCCGCGGATATTCAGGAATAATAATTGACGCGCGGGGAACAGTTCCTGTGCACGGCGAATTTGTTTCAAGCGAAGTTTTTCCAGCTTTCTTTCCAACCGTCTGGGACGAAAACATGAACATCGTGTACGAAAAAAACATCGCGGACAGCCAGATTGTGCAGACTGAAGGCCTTGTTGAGTACAACTGGCAGGACAACTTCGAGCTTTACGAGAACAAAGTCGGCGGAAATCCGCTCTACATAAAAGCCTGCCGAGTTTATGGAAGAAACCGCACCGATCCAGTAATCAGAAGAAAAGACGCGCTGAAAATTCTTACAGTTGAAGAAAACAGAAATCTTCTTCGGGACGGAAAAGTTGTAATTCTTCTTGACAAGAAAAACCTGGTCTACGAAGTGGAGCTTCCGGAAAAAACGCCGGACTACTACGCAAGCTACAGGGAAATCAAAAAATATATATATGAAAACAAAGTTCCGGATGTTGATGTTTCCGACAGCCTTACTGGAATTCTTTTCAGCGTTGACTTGAAATTCATTCCAGACTCGCCGGAACTTTTGCCGCAGGAAGCGCCAAGAATCAGAAAAATTGCGGAAATGCTCCAGGAAATAATCAAGGACAACGAATTTACAATCCTTGTTGAAGGACACACCGCGGATTTGGGCAAGCCAGTCGGACAAATGAATCTTTCTATAGAAAGAACTAGAACCGTTATGAAAGCACTTGCAGCCGAAGGAATTCCTGAAAGAATTTTCACCTACAAGGGCTACGGAGCAACCCGGCCGGTCGCAACAAACTCAACCGAGGAAGGAAGAGCCCAGAACCGCCGGGTTGACATAACGGCAAGACCGAAAGCCACATACATTCAGAGAGACTGGTAGAAACGCAAGCCTCTCCGCACGGCTCAGTTTTTGTAGATATTCCCGATGATTTCAGCGCACTTTTCAGCGCCGAATTTTCCGGTGTCAAGAGTAATATCATAATTGCGCGAGTCGCCCCACTTCATGTCTGTGTAAAAATGCACATACGAAGAACGGCGGCAGTCACGGTCATTCAGGAATTTTTCCGGCTTCTTTCCAAGGTCAACGCCTTCAGAAGAAAGCCGCT
>SAMEA104315436__coassemble_1253_pt1 | contig 17443 bp, 14 predicted proteins | sample SAMEA104315436__metabat2_high_PE_011 | metagenome-assembled genome bin SAMEA104315436 (sample SAMEA104315436) | gut metagenome | biome: Monkey gut; feature: monkey-associated habitat; material: faeces | place: China | collected 2013 | reverse complement strand
AATCTTGACTGCAATGAAATAAGAGACATATCTAAAATAAAAGATTTAAAGAAAAATTTCCTGAAATAAAAATTCAGTCCTGGCGGGAATTCAACAAGTCTTTCTTTGGAGCGCTAAGAATTGAAAAAAATATTCTAATGCTTCTTGTGTGCATTATTTTTCTTGTTGTTGGAATAAATATTTATAACGGAATGAGAAGGCTTGTCTTTGAACGGCGCCAGGAAATTTCAATTCTTTCCGCGCTTGGCGGAACTGAATCTGAAATCAAGGCGATTTTTATTACGCGCGGACTGACAAGCGGGGCTGCGGGTTCTTTTCTGGGGCTCGCCCTTGGACTTTTGATTTGCGTTAATATAAAGCCGATTTTTGATTTCGCAGGATTTTTGACCCAGAATTATATGTTTACGGTTTTTGCCCAGATTCCGGCTAAAATAATATTTCATGAAGTGTTTGCAATAACCCTTTTTGGCGCGGCTTCTCCGCTGCTGGCGGCCTGGCAGGCAAGCAAAAATGTCCTTGATTTAAAAGTTTCGGAGGTTCTTCACGATGAATGATTTGGTGAAAATCAGCGGTTTGGAAAAAACGTATTCAAACGGAAATGAAAAACTTACAATTTTTAAGAATCTTAATCTTAATGTCCAGGAAGGAAGCAAAACTGTAATAACTGGCCAGAGCGGAAGCGGAAAAAGCACTCTTCTGAATATAATCGGAAGCATTGATTCTGCAACATCTGGAACTGTTATTGCCGGCCCGTGGAATGTAACTTCTCTTTCTGAAAAGGAGCAGGCGCTTTACCGCTCAAGTTTTCTCGGGCTGATTTTTCAGTTTCATTACCTTCTGAAGGATTTTACGGCCTTGGAAAATGTTTATATGGCGGCGTTTATGGCTGGAATGCCAAAGAAAAAAGCTGTTGAAAAGGCGGAAAATCTTCTCCGCGACGTAGGGCTTGAAGGCAGGCTGAATCATCTTCCTGGCGAGCTTTCCGGCGGCGAGCGGCAGCGGGTTGCGGTTGCGCGAGCTCTTATAAATGACCCGGAGCTTATTCTTGCGGACGAGCCAACTGGAAATCTTGATCCTGAAAATGCGGCTCTTATTGGAAATTTGCTTTTCCAGATGGCGGATAAATATAAAAAAACTTTGATTCTTGTAACGCATGACCAGAATTTGGCAAAAAAAGGCGATATCTGCTATTCTATAAATTCCGGCGCTCTTCAGAAAATTGACTTTAAAAAAGACGGGACACAAAAATGACGTTCAAATCTTCTCTGTTGTTTGCCAGCCGTTTGATTTTTCCCCGTAGCTTAAAAAAATCTTCTGCAAGAAGAAGCATTGCCGGCGCAATAGCCTGCATTGGAATCAGCCTTGTTCCTCTTTCTGTTTCAGACGGAATGATAAGCGGAATGATTCAGCGCATTATCGGGCTTAGCACAAGCGATTTGGAAAATTTCATCTCTCGGAAAAGCGCTTTTGCCGAATCCAGCGAAAAATTCACCGCGTATGCAAAACTTTTTGAAAATGTTCCCGGCGTAACAGGAGCTTTTCCGCAGATTGAAAGCGACGGACTTGCCGCCGGAAAATCTTACCGCACAGGTGCAAGAATCCGGGCTGTCGAACCGGAAATTTTTTTAAGGAACAATGATTTTTCAACTCTTTTTGAAATTTTTGACGGCGACATTGAATCTTTTGTTTCTGACAAGAAATCTGCCGTGGTCGGTGCGAAAATGGCTGAGCTTTTGAATTTGAAGGCAGGAAGCACATTCCGTCTGATAACAACGAATATCAATAAAAACGGCGCAGTTTCGCCTAAGGTTTCAGTTTTTAAAGTTGCGGCGGTTGTTTCTTCTGGCTACCAGGAAATGGATGCGCTTTGGATTTTTATTCCGCTTGAAACAGGATTTTCCGTGATTCCGCGTCCGGCGGCGAATTTTTCTGTGATGATAAAAACTTCTGAAACTTTCTCAAAAAAACTTCCGGAAATTCAAAGCAGATGTGAAGAGGCAAGCCTTGGAAACGGTGTTTTTTATTCGTGGAAGGAGCTGAATTCCAGCCAGTTTGAAAATTTTTCCTCAACAAAAGTTCTTCTGGTTTTTATTATGGCGCTTATCGTGCTAGTGGCGGCGGTCAACATCAGTTCCGCTATTGTTATGCTTGTGATGGAGCGCCGGCGTGAAATTGCGATTTTAAAAAGCATCGGCGGAACTAGCCTCGGAATTACGTTTTCTTTTTTGGCGGCAGGAGTTTTCTGCGGTTTCTGCGGAATTTTAACCGGGCTTCCTGTTGGCCTTCTGCTTTCTGTGAATGCCAATGAGCTGGTTTATTTTATAGAAAAAATCGTGAATTTCTTTTCAAGGCTGGTTTATGTTTTTTCCGGCGGCTCTGCGGAAAATTTTTCAGCCATTCATCTTTTGGATCCGGCTTATTATTTGACGACAATTCCGGTTTCAATTCCGTTCCGTGAACTTCTTTTTGTATGTGTTTCTGTCATGATTCTTTCGCTGGTTGTTTCTGTAATTCCCGCGTTGAATGCCGGAAAGGAAAAGCCTCTTGATATTTTCAGAAAATCCTGACAATTTTTAAGGAGAATTTATTTTATATGAAAAAAAAGCCGTTGGTTTTTATGTTTTTTCTTTTTTTCAGCGCGGAAAGTTTTATCTTTTCAAAAATAAACATAGGAATTTTAAGGGGAATGGAAGCTGTTCCGTTCGCTTTTATGTATGCAGATAATTCTGAAAATTCTTCCAGCCAGAATTATTCTTTTTCTTTTTTCAGCAATCCTTTTGAGCTTTTTTACAAAATGAAGCAGGGCTTTGTTGATGCGACCATTGTTTCCGCTGAATCCGCAGAAAAACTTGCCGAGGCGGCAAACGGTCAAGTCCGGATTCTGGCTGTTGTGAGCGATATTGATTTCAAAATTGTTTCAAGGCGGAAAGGAAATGTTTCATTTTCAGATTTGATTGGAAATAAAATTTATGTTGCGGGCGAAGGTTTTGCGTACAATCTTCTGCTGAATCTGCTGGAAAAAAATTCAATTCCTGTTGAAGAAGGTTCTGCCGGCGTTGAAATTGTTTCAAGAAGCAGCCAGGCGGAACTTGTTTCGGAATTTGTTCAGAACAAGGCTGAATATGTTCTTGTGTCGGAGCCGGCTGTTTCTGATATTTTCAACCGGACTAAAAATGCAAGGGTAGCGATGGATTTGCAGGAGCAGTGCGGAATGTTTTTTGGCTACGGAACGATGATTCCCGGCTCGGTGCTTGTTGTCCGCTCTGATTTGGCTGAAAATTCCTCGAAATCTGTGCAGCATTTTCTGTCTGACCTTGAGTATTCTGTTCAGCGTGTTTCTAAGATGCCAAGAAAAGCGGCTGAAATTGCCGCGGAAAATGGATTTGGTGTGAACAAAAGAATTTGCGCCCAGGCGATAACTGGAACAAAATATGATTTTTATCTTGTGAAAGGCGATTTTAACTTAATTGTCAATCAGTAGTTTTTGATTTATAATAAGTTCTATGATAAAAGAATTTTTAAACTATGATACAGTTCGTAATGATGCATTGAAACTTGCATACAAAATCTACAATGAGGATCATTTTGTTCCGGATGTAATTTATTGTTCTCTTCGCGGCGGCGCTTATATGTCGAATGTTATAAGCGAGTATTACAAGATTGTCCGAAAAGACAAGCATCCTGTTTTGTATGCGGCGGTTGTGGCGCGCTCATACACAGACATCAAAAAAAATACTCCGCGTGTTTATGTAGACGGCTGGACATATCCTCCGAAAAATCTTCGTCCTGGCGACCAGATTATGCTTATTGACGATATTTATGATTCTGGAAACACAATTGATGCCCTTGTGAATATTCTTTATGATTACGGAGTTCCTCGTGAAAACATCAAGGTTGTTGTTCATGACTACAAGGAATTCAAATATAAGGAGCAGCCTCCTGTAAAACCGGACTACTGGTGCAGAAAATTTGTAATAGACAGCCCGGAAAATGACCGCTGGATTCATTATATGAGCCATGAGCTGGTTGGTCTTTCAACAAAGGAGCTTGAGGAAAACTACTTCAAGCAGGATCCGGAATTAAGAAAAGTTCTTGGATCTTTGTTCGGTGAAAAATAATAAACATGAAAAAAACATTTCAGCTTTTTACAGTTGCTTTTTTCTTCTTTCTGCCGCTTTTTTATGCAGGCGCGCAAGTTTTGAACCCGGTGAATGGAACTTGGGCGAACAAGCAGGTTCTTGTTGTTTCCGCTCCAGCTTCAAGCAGCGTTTACTATTCGCTTAGCGGGGAAAATCCTGAAACTTCGGGAATTGCTTACGATGGTCCTGTTCTTATTGATTTGGACGGTGCGGTTTCAGTTTCTGTAGTTGTGGTGGACAAAAATGGCGGCAGGAAGCTTGAAAAAATTGACTATGAAGTTGCTTCTGCTTCTTTGCCGGAAGATGAGGAAGCCCGCAGATTTGTTGAAACAATAAATTCCAGCGGAACTGTAGACTATGAATGCGGAAATGTTTTTTCAATTCCTTCGTCGCTTGAATTTGCTTTCGGAACGGAAGATTATGAATTTGAGCCGGGAAGGGAACTTTCAATAAGCAGAAATTCTGTTATTTCCAGGCAGATTCCGTGCACAGTTTCTGACGGAAAATCGAAGTGGCGTTTTGTGATAAATGTTCATTCCGCCGTTACGGGGCTTTACTCGCGGAAAGATGTTCCTTTTGAGATTTCTGACTGGTCAAACGTAACTTTCAAGGACAGAAAAAAAATCTATAAAATTGATGACGGCTGGTGGTCGCTTCCCAAGGATTCTGTTTTTCTTGACAGGGAAGCAAGCCATATGATTTCATGGCAGGATGTTGCGTATTCTGAAGAAAATATCGTGAAATTCTATGTTCTTCCTCCAAAACCTCATGTTCGGACAGAAAAACTTGAAGGCGGGGCTGTTTCAGTTTCTTTTGAAGGCCAGGACGGATACAAATTCGGAATTCTTGATTCGGATGGAAATTCTTCGGAGCTTTTTGACCAGATTGCAATTGATACTTTCAAAGGCGACCGTTTCAGCGGAACTTTGGAGGCTGGAATTTATTTTGACTCAGTTTTTCAAGGAAAAATTGAAATTCCGTTTGCTGTAAACAAGAAAAATCCTGCCCAGCCGGTTATTTCGGCTTCTGTTCCAGGAAAATTTATCAGAAAAAATACGTCGGTTACAATTGAATCGCCTGAAAACAATCAAATTTATGCGAATTTTTCAGGGCCAGTTGTTCTTGGTGAGGATTATTCCGTTGATTCAAATTCTGCGCTTTTCGAGCTTTCCGATAAGGAATTTTCGCCTCTTTCAAAGAAAACTTTTTCTCTTTCCGCGTCTTCTGAAGGAGCGGTGGCATACAGAATTTTGGCATACTGCGTGGATCCGCAAGGAAATAAAAGCAAGGTTTCAGAATATTCAGTTGTGATTGACGCCTGCAACTACTATATTGACGGCACGGTTTCTTCTTCAGAAATGATGCAGAATGCGGACGGCTCAAAAAATTCGCCTTATGCTTCATTTTCGGATGTTGTTCCATTCATAAATGAAAGCCGTTTTGTGCGTATAAATGTTAAAGGAAAAGTTCTTGTTCCGAATGAACAGATTTTAATAAATTCAAACTGTTCTATTCAAGGTTCTGAAGATGCAAGGCTTGTTCTTGGAGCAGGCACAAATTTCGACATACGAAATTCAAGTTTTTCTGTTTCTGATTTGTTGATTTCTTTTGAAGGGCAGGATTCTTCAGTCAAGTCTTCAAATGTTTTCAACGTGGAGCGCGGTGTTCTTTTTATGAGCAATGTTGAGCTCAGCGGCCTGTTTGAAAAAAATGTGACTGTTGTAAATTCCGATAATTCTGTGGTGAATATCGAAAAGTCTGGAATAACCGCTTCATCCGTTGCTTATTCATGCGTTGTTTCAGCAGTTAATTCAAAGCTGAGCATAAAAAATTCCAGGATTGCGGTTGTATCTGACACGGCGGTAGGTTTTTCTGTTCAAGGCGGACTTTTTGAACTGAAAAATTCTGAATGCAAGGTAACTGCTTCATTGGGGCGTGTGGCTGAGCTTTTTGACACATATTCTACGATTTCTGGCAATGAATTTTCAGGAGATTTGAAAAATCGTTCCGGAAACGGATTTGCTGTCTACATGGACAAAAAAAATCATTCAGTTGAATATTCCGATAATTCAGAGGCAGGTTTTTAATGGCGGCGGTTTTATTATGCGGCTTGGACGAGGCTGGCCGCGGTCCGCTGGCTGGTCCTGTTACTGCCGGAGCTGTTGTTCTTCCGGAAGATTTTCCTATTGAAATATTAAATGATTCAAAAAAACTTTCGGAAAAGAAAAGAAATCAGGCGGAAATTATTATAAAAGAAAAAGCTTGCTGGGGAATTGGAATTGTAAGCCATGAAATAATTGACAAAATAAATATTCTTAATGCAAGCATGTATGCGATGCAGCTTGCGTTTGAAATGATGTTGTTGAAATTGCCTGAATGGGCTGAAAAGCACAATATTTCTGATTACCAAATTAACTGCATTGCGGATGGAACTTCTGTTCCGAAAATAAAATGCGGAAAAATATCATGCGAGCCAAAAGCCGACGCAAAATATCCGGCTGTAATGGCTGCCAGCATAATCGCAAAAGTCGGCCGAGACCGTATAATGTATGATATGGACAAACTTTATCCAGAATACGGATATGCAAAGCACAAAGGTTATCCAACGAAAGCTCACCGGGAAATCTGCCGTAATATCGGACCGTCTCCAATTCAGCGGCTTTCGTTCAGATATTAAGCTATTCCTGATCTGTGGAATTTTCTTCTGTTTTAGGGCGTTTCGAAACAACGTGGATTCGGCCGGTGCGCTTTATTCCGTCGTTTGGATTACGCTCATTTTCAATTTTCATACGGTAGAGACGCTTTGTCTTTTCTTCTTTTGCTGCTTTTTTCTCGGCTTTGATTTTTGCCCGATTTTTTCGGTCTTTTTCAATGTAAGTTAATGAACGGTCAAGTCCCTGAAGAACTTTCTGCATATCATCGGCAAAAATTGCAATCTGATGTCGTTCTCCGTCTGAACCGTCGCGGGTTTTGCTTTCTACAATCTGAAGAAACACATCTCCAGTACGATTTTCCTTTACGTTAAAAAAATAAGAACGGTTGTCAAGATAAACTTCTGTTGTATAAAGTTCTCCACGTGCACCCATATTTTTGCCTTCCTTAGAAATGTAATCTGCTTTCCTTATAAAATATCTTAGAAATAAAAAATAATCAACACATCTTTCAAGAATTGAATTTTTTTGCGATTTCAGAAACTTTTTCAAGAAGCTCTTTCATCGCCTTTTCTGTTGTTCCTGAGCCAAAGCTGAATCTCACCGCCGTTTCGGATTCCTCTGGTGTTATGTGCATTGCCTCAAGAACTGGCCTGTTGTTTTTTCTGCTTGAGCAGGCGCTTCCTGTGGAAATAAAAAATCCTTCCGCATCGAGCGCGCGCAGCATTACTTGACCTGGAATATTTTTAAATGAAGCCTGAACAATCCACGGTGAATAAGAATCCATTTTTTCTGTTCTTGCGCTTGGAATTATCGAGCAGCAGCCGAGTTCTTTCAGTCCGTTCACAAAATCCGCGCAGTATTTCTTTTGAGCGGAAAAACGTTCTTCCATTTCCTTGTTTTTTTCTGAAATGTAATATTTTTCAAGGCATTTGCTGAATGCAAGCGCGCCGTAGACATTTTCAGTTCCTGAGCGGATTCCTTTTTCTTGTCCGCCTCCGCGCAAAAACGGTTCCAGCGCATTTTTCAGATACAGAAGCCCGATTCCGCGCGGGCCGCATATTTTATGCGCACTGAACGCCGCGCTGTCTATTCCTTTGTAATTCAAGCTGAATGGAATTTTTCCGGCGGCTTGAACGCAGTCAACGTGGAGTTTCGGCTTTCTTTTTCCTTCTGTTGCCTTTGAAATTGCGTCTGCGATTTTATAAACTGGCTGAATCGCGCCTGTTTCATTGTTTACGGCCATTATGCAGACTAAAAGCGTGTCCGGGCGCAGCATTGAAACAACTTTTTCCGGCTGAATTATTCCGTCTTTGTCTGAAGGAATTTCTTCCGCGTTGATTCCGCATTTTTTCATTTCGTTTGCCATTTCCCGGATTGCCGGATGTTCTATTGAACTGAAAAGCACATGACCTTTGTTTTGTCTGTTTAAAACAGAAAGCAGCGCAATGTGGTCGCTCTCTGTTCCACCCGAAGTGAAATACAAAGTTTCAGGCTGAACTCCAAGGGCTTTTGCGCACGTGGCTCTTGCGTTTTCAAGAAGTTCTTTTGCTTCTTTTCCTGCTGAATGAATGCTCGACGGATTTCCCCATTTTTCAAGAGTTTCGTTCAGTGAGGAAGTTAAAATTTCTTTGTCGGACGGGCTTGTTGCGGCCCAGTCGAAATAATGTTCTTTTTGAATTTCTGTCATTTTCTATTTTAGGACTGAAAGTATAGCTGAATCTTCAATTTCTTCTGTGAACGGCTCGCACAAACCTTTCAAAAGAGTGCAGCGTATTTTTGAAGAAGTGTTTTTCTTGTCTTTCCGCATTGCCTCGATGATTCGTTCGTTGAATCCGCCGCCAGCTATGAATGGAGGAACTGCGTCTACGCACCATCCGAATTTTTCAAGAACAGAAAGGACTTCGTCTTTGAAAGATTCCCTGCAGTATTCAAGTTTTGCGCAAAGGCAGACCGCTCTTCCGATTCCCCAGGCGACTGCATCTCCGTGCGTGATGTTTCCCAGACCGGCAACTGTTTCAAGCGCATGCCCGAAAGTATGTCCAAGATTCAGGAACATACGGATGTTTTTTTCTGTAAGATCCTGTTCAACAACTTTCGCCTTGTCGGATGCGCATTTTTTTATAACATTGAAAATCGTCTCGGAGTCAGACTGAAGAAGTTTTTCCGATTCATTTTTGAAAATGTCGTACAGCTCTGTGTCAAAAAGAAGCCCTGTTTTCAACGCTTCTCCAAGACCGGAACGGAACTGGCTTTTTGGAAGATACTTTACAAATTCAGGTAAAATATGAATTTCTTCAGCCGGCCAAAACGCGCCGACCATATTCTTGTAGTTTTTAAAGTCGCAGCCTGTTTTTCCGCCGATAGAAGCATCGACCATGGCAAGAAGCGTTGTCGGCACAAACTGGCATGCGATTCCGCGCTTAAAAAGAGATGCTGCAAAACCGGTCATGTCGCAGATAACTCCGCCGCCGATTCCTACAAATAAATCTTTTCTGGAAAATCCAGCATCGATTGCATTTGACACAATTTCAAGAACGCTGTCCATTGTCTTGTATGGCTCGCCGGAACCAAGAATTATAAGAATATCATTGCCGCAGACGCCATCCTCGAATGACGCGATGAATGGCTCCATCACCGGAAGAGTTGCTACAGTCGCGTCTGTTACAAAGCATCTTCTTCTGCCTTCTGAATTTCCTGGCGCGTAAAGTGAAATTAAATCTGGAGCTCCAGCGGTGAAAGTTATTTTCGTAACTGCTGTGCCTGGATTTATCGCTGAATAAGTAATATCTAATTTTTCTGTTCTACAAGACATAAGTCTATTTTAATAGTTTTTAGAATCCATTGCAAGGAAGTCGGCTTTTACATTTTCAACGCGGGAAATTTCTCGCTGGAGCATTTTTCCATAGTCAATCTCGCCGGTTTTTATGCGTTCGCGCTCGTCTTCCCAGTTCTGAAGGTCTGTGATGAAAATAAAGTTGAAGTCCTTTGTGTTCGCTTTTTCAGCCCAGAGCTGCGCTTCCTGCCAGTAGTAAAGCCCTGCATTGTAGAAGCTCAGCGCTTTTTCAAGATTTCTTATGTATTCATCTTTCCATGGAGCATCGTAAAATTTCGCGGTTTTTTTATCAAAAGTCCGTCCGAGCCTAAGATGCTGCTCGATAAGCTTTAAATTTATGTGCATTTGAAAAAGGTAGCGGTATTTTTCCCATTGTTTTTCAGTTTCTATTTTTGCATTTGCGTAAAGCGGATTTGCGAAATCTGCCTGAGCCGCTTTTTCAAGCCAGTAAATATTTTCCATGCAGTCGTCTGGATATTGCTGGTAGTGCACATGGTAAAGCCGGTACCAGTCTTCCTTGTACTTGACCATATATGCGCTTGCTGAGGAAACGCACATAAAGGCGAAAATCAAGGCCGCGGCGAGAAATTTTATTATTCTGGAAAATGACTTTTTCACATTATTTTTATCGGAGAAAAAAAAACGGAATTTACAAATTTTTCCAGATGAAATCGCTTATTTCCTCAATTGATTTTGCGGCGTCAACTTCAATAATTTTCATTCCTGAATTTTTTCTGTTTTTGTATTCATTTATTATTGAGTCATAAAGCTCAGCTGTTTTTTTCTGGAAGCTGATTTTTTCGTAAATTTCTTTTGTTTCGCCGCGGCTGTTTACGCGTGAAATTGAAGTTTCAGGATTTATTTTGAAATAGAAAAGAATTTCCGGAAGCGGGAATACGCTGTTCAGAAGTTCGGGAAGTTCTTTTCCGCATGAAACTGACTGGTAGGCAAGGCTTGAAAAAAAATAACGGTCGCTTATAACGGTTTTTCCTTTTTCTGTCTGAGAAATTATTCCGTCCTTTCCGAAAATATGCTCGCAGCGGTCGGCGGCAAACAGAAAAGCCGCTGTTTTTTCATCAACTTGAAAATCGCCTTTCAGCATTTTTCTTAGGAATTTTCCTGTTTCGCCGGATGTTGGCTCCGCAGTTACAAAAACTTCATCTTTGTTGAACCGTTCTGCAAGCCTTTTGATTTGAGTTGATGTTCCAGAACCGTCTATTCCTTCAAAAACTATAAAATTCTTTAAAATCATTGTTTCCTTCCTTTGTTTTTATATAAAAAATCTTGAAAATTAGTTACAATATCTTGGCTGCAAAATGAAAAAGCTGTCGTTAAAAGAAACGCTTGCATTGACAATTTTTCTTCTCGTGATTATTTCCGCCGCATTGCTGGTACGGCCGCTTTATTCATTTGTTTCTTTCGAGCTGAAAAAAGCGACCGGCTGGCTTGAAAATGTTGTTTCTGAAAAAACCGGAATGAACATTTCCTATGAAAAATTTTCTCCTTCAATTGTTGCCGGACTTCGGATAAAAAATATCATACTGTCTGATTCAAATGACGGCAAGCGGATTGCGCAGGTAAAAAAAATTGTTGTGAGCTACAGCATTCTGGACTTTTTGCGCGGACGTGGAATTTCTTCAGTAAAAAATATTTCTGCAGATGGAATTGTGATTGAGGTTGACAAGGACAATTTGTTCCTTGAAAAAATTTCCGCCCGGCAGAAAAAAGATCCGGAAAAAACGCAGAAAGAAAATCCTCTGGGCGGACTAAAAGAAATCGCGGCTCAGATTCCGTTCAATGTTTCTGTAAGAAATGTTCAGCTTGTCTATTCTGGAAAAAACGAGTCCGCGGCGGTAAATTTCCGGAAAATTACTCTTGAGTATCTTTCAAGAAGCGAAGTTTTTCAGGTCAGGACTTCTGGCGGCGCTTCTTATTCAAAAAGCGGAAGCCATTTTTCTCTTGGTTTTTCGGCTTCTGGCTCAATTCCTGATAATTTTGATGAAACTTCGATAATTTTCAGGCTTACAGATTTTACAAACGGAAAATATTCTCTTTCCAGGCTGAATTTTCTGCTTGGATACAAAGACAGGACTTTTGAAGTCAGGACGATTCAGAACGGATATCCGCTTTATTTTTACGGAAGTTTCGGGCTTGACTCGGCGGACGCGGTTTTTTCCCTGAGAACAAAAGATTTTAAGCCGGCCGGAGTTGTTTTATCGCGGAAAAATTCCGAGACCGCGAAAAAAATAAAAAATCTTTCGTTTTCGCTGGGCGCAGATGCTAGGTATAATTTTTCGAGCGGGGATTTTTCTTATTCTTCCGCAGGAACGGTTCTTGTTCCGGATGCGGTTTATTCAGGCGGTTTTTCTGGAAATTATTCCTTCAAAGGCGATAAAAAAAGCGTTTCGGTGGAAAAACTGGAAATTTCCGGTCCGAATGTAGATGTTGATTACTACGGCTCGTTTCTTTATGAAGGATTTAAATTTTCAGGCGAGCTGGATGTGAATGCGCTGAAACTTCCGAACGGAACAAATGTTTCCACGGAGCTTTACATTGATTCGCTTGAAAACGGCTTCATGGCTTTTGCGCCGCAGCTTATGCTTGACCAGAAGGCTCTTACCGCGCTTCAGATTTCTGTTGTTCCTGTAAAAGATTCAATCGATTTTTCATTTGAAGTTTCGGATTATTTCCATTCAGAGTCGGAAAACGCCGGAATTATAAAAATTGAAGGAAGCTACATCGGCGGCACAAAATATCTGCAGGCGAATATTTCTTCAAGCGGAATTTATCTGGACAGCGCGGCCCAGACAGTTTCTTATTTTGGAAAAAATCCTGGAAAATCGTCATTTTCGTTTCTTTCAAATTATATTTTCAACGGGGATTTTTTTGTTTCAACTGATTTTTCTCAAATTTCATACAATGTTCCTTACGCTTTTGTTGCGAACACAAAAAATGAAAAGCAGTTTTTTTACATTTCGTTTGACGGAAACAGTTCTTCGTTGAATTTGAACCGATTTGACTTTGTGAACAACGGAAAACTTGTTCATCTTTCCGGCATTTATGAAAAATCTCCTGACGGCGATGACGCGTTTTTCGTGGCGGATCTGAACGCCGATTCGATTCCTTACCATTTTTCCGGAAATTTTATGCCGGGAATTATTTCCGTGAACGGCGATTACGGAGTTGTTTTCGATTTGAAGAAAGACGGCGCTTTTGTTTCGGGAAATTTCGCTGCGGAAGGATTTCCTTTCGGGGTGAACGGCGCGATTTTTACAGTTTCCGCGGATTCAAGCTTCACTTATTCTGGGCAGGACGGAATAAATGTGAAAATTTCGCGTTTCGAGGCGCTTGAGGCCAGCGGAAAATATTCTTTCAATCCGGTTTTGAATATAGCTGGAAATGTTTCAAAATACGGAATTTTCCTTGATGCGATATCGTATTCTGATAATTTTTCTGCGATTGAAGGAACTTCGGAATTTCTTTGGAATATGAACGGTTCGTCTTTTGATTCCGCAAGGTTCAGGACTGAGCTTAAAAATCCGGTTTCAACGGAAGGAATTGACATTTCGATGGAGCTTTCTAATCCGAACGGCGATGTTCTTTCCGCGGAAAATTTGAAGAATTCTTTCTATTTGAATTCCCAGGTTGTTTTCAAAAATTTTGGGCTTAGCCGTTTTACCGCAGAGGAAAGCGAGAACAATCGTCTTTCTGCAACACTTATTCTTTCTGGAATTCCTGCAAATCTGTACGCCGGCCTGAATGTTGAGAAGCTTTCGCTGATGTCGGCGGGAAAGGAAGTAGACACTTCCGGCTCCGCGTTCGTTGAGGAAAAAAATCTTACGGTGGACAATTTCAAGCTTGCCTATAACAATATTTCCCTGAGCAATATTTCCGCCCAGTTTAACCTGGAAAATTTCACTGGAACCGCAAATGCCGATTTGGATGCTTCTGTTTCAAAGCAGACGGTTCATGCGCCGCTGGAATTTTCAGTTTCCGACCCAGTTCTTGCGGAAGGAAAATTTTTCCCTTCGGAATTTGCCGCCCGTCTTTCCTGTGAAAAAATTTCAGGAACGCTTTTTAAGAAAACATTTCCTTTTTATCTTACGGTTCTTCATTCAAATGGGGAAACTTCGGTTTATTCTTCGGAGGCGCAGGGAATTTCCGGCACAATTTACAATGACGGAAAAGTTGATTTTTCAATTGCGGAAGGAAAGCCTCTTCAGCTCAGTGTTTCGGGAAATTTAAAGAGCGAGAAGCTTGATTTTTCTGTGGAAAATGTGAAGGCGGATGTTGGAAAACTTTTTGAGTATGTTGATATTTCCAGGCTGAAGGTTTACAACGGAATTTTGAACGGCTCGCTTTCTGTTTCAGGATTGAAGGCAGATCCGGAATTTCTTGGTTCGTTCTATTTAACGCAGGCGGATTTTACACTTCCGAAAATTGTGTCGCAGCACGTTATTGTTCCAAAAACTCATATAATTTTTGACCATAACAAGATTCAAATTCCAGAAACCCGCGGCTATGTAAAAAAATCTGACAATATTATATGCGCAGATTTGAATGTTTATTTTGACCGCTGGTCGTTCAGCCGCCTTGAAAGCCACATCTGGAATCCAAAGAATGTGTATATGCCGGGTGATTTTGAAATCCGGCTTGCGCGTTTTACCGGTGATGTTAGCCTGGATGTTGATATTGCGTTTGAAGACCATTATCTTGATGTGAAAGGCGATGTTTTCCTTAAAAAAGTTACTGGAAGCGTTAAGACAAAGGAGCTTGCTCTTCCGGCTCCTAAGCGGAACTGGTTTGCCCGGTCACAGATAAATCTGCATTTCGGACAGCATGTTACATTCATTTTTGATCCGCTTTTGCGCGCTGTTCTTGTTCCGGATACAGTTTTTGGATTCAAATACGATATGTCGAACGGAGAAATGGAGCTAGACGGCGAGCTTGCGTGCAGTTCCGGGGATATTTCTTAGTTGAGTAGGAATTGCTATCTGAAAAATGGTTCAATGCGTTTCAACAGCAACGATCCTACGTTCAATCCGCTTATAAGTGTTCAGGCTGAAACCCGCGAGCGAGATGACAACGGAGATGATGTAAGAATTATTCTTACGGCGAACAACCAGTATCTTTTGAATTTCAACGCGCAGTTCTCTTCGATTCCGGCAAAATCCGAGGCGGAAATCCGTTCTTTGCTCGGCCAGATTGCGGTTGGCGATTCGGAGCGCGTGACTTCGCTTCTGTTTGCTACTGGCGATTATGCGATTCAGTCAACAATCGGGCGTTCAATAGAGAATAAGTTGCGTGATTTCCTTAATTTTGATATATTGAGCGTTAGAACAAATGTTCTGCAGAATGCGCTTAATTACGGTCTGCTAGACAGAACAGAGGATTCAGAAAATTCTAGTTTCGGATTTGGTAACTTTTTTGATAACTCAACTGTTTATATTGGTAAATACTTTGGAAGTTCTTTATATGTGGATGCCCTTATGCATTGGTCTTACGACAAGACTAAAGTAGATGACAAATTTACGGCAGGCGGTCTTGTTTTCCGTCCGGAATTCGGTCTGGAAATCGAGGCGCCTTTCGGAAATATCAGATGGAATATGGCGCCTGATATAAACGGAATTAGAAATGATAGATTTGTGTCTTCTACTTCTGTAACGCTTTCATGGAAATTTTCATTTTAGAAAAAGGTGGTTGCTGCACTAATGTCCCTTATGTTGAAAAAAATTAAGATTTTGTTTTCAGTTATTTTATTTTTCTCCGCTGCCGCTGTTTTTGCGCAAGCCTCTGATGATTCGGACTGGTTCTGGGGAAAAACGGTTTCGGAAATTTCTTTTGAAGGACTTAGAAGCGTAAAAAAATCTGAAGTTTCCGGCGTAACAAATAGTTTTGTTGGAAAAGTTTTTGATGAGAAATTCTATAATGACATTCTTGACCGGCTTTATGCGCTTGGATATTTTGAGGATATCGAGCCTTATGCAAAGCACGACGCAAAGAATCCTGAAAAAGTAAATCTTGTTTTTACAGTCAAGGAACATGCTGTTGTCGCGTCGATTCAGTTCAAGGGAAATAAAAAGATTCGCAACAACGAGCTGCGCGATACTGTTTCCATGAAGCCTGGCGATATTTATATCGAGGCGAACGCGCTTGTGGACGAGCGTGCTTTGCGCGATCTTTATATAAAAAAAGGTTATATAGAAGCGAAAGTTTCTGTTTCAACAAGCGACTCGGAAGAGGGCGTTGATGTAACATTTATTGTAAACGAAGGAAATTCAACAATTGTCAGCCAGATAAATTTTTCCGGCAACACAGTTTTTTCAGCAAGAACGTTGAAAAGCAAAATCTCCCTGAAGGAAAAAGGATTCCTGAAGGACGGCGCATATCAGCCTTCTTCTGTTGAAGCCGACAAGCAGGCTCTTGTTGCTCATTACATGACAAAGGGCTATATAGATGCAAGAGTAATCGATGTGCTGGAAAATTCTTCATATAATGAAAAAAAAGAGCGCGAGGAAATTGCTCTGACTTTTGTTATTTCAGAAGGAGCGCAGTATACATACAGCGGACTTTCAATTTCTGGAAATGAGATTTTCAAGACAGAAAAACTTCTTTCATATATAAAACTGAAGAACGGCGAGGTTTTCAACCAGACTAAATTTCAGGAAGGACTTTCGGGAATAACTAATTTGTATTATGAAAACGGCTATATGTCGAATGAGTTCTATCCGGCGGTCAATAAGGATTCTGAAAAACGGACAGTAAGCTATACGCTTTCTATAAAAGAACATTCACGCGCGCATGTTGAAAATATTATTATCAAGGGAAATACGAAAACCAAGGAAAATGTAATCCTTAGGGAGCTTCCTATTGAGCCTGGTGATGTTTTCAGCCGCGATAAAATTATGTCCGGGCTAAGAAACCTTTACAACACGCAGTATTTTTCAAGCATTGTTCCGGAGCCGGTTTCGGGTTCGGAAGAAAATCTTGTTGACCTCGTTATTACTGTTGAAGAGCAGAGCACTACATCGCTTCAGTTCGGAATGACTTTCTCTGGAATTGAGGATTCAGACGATTTGCCGATTTCTCTTTATGCGAAAGTTGAAAATTCGAATTTCCGCGGAACTGGAAAATCTATTTCTTCCGGGGTTACAATCGCTTCAAATGAACAGTCTGTTGATTTTGGATTCAGGGAAAACTGGCTTTTTAACCAGCCAATATCTTTTTCAGAGTCGCTTTCGCTCTACCATTCCAATTCGTATGCGCTTGCGCTTCGTATGCTTCCGAACGGAGTTTTTGACGATGACTATTATTACTTGAATTACGAATCTTTCGGGGCTTCTCTTGCAACAAGTTTTGGCCGCCGCTGGCTTCCTAATTTTGCCATTTTCACGCTTTCCGGCGGCATGACAAACTCAATTACTGACAATATTTATGATGAATCACTTTATATTCCTTTGGATTCTGGTGTTAATAAATTTGCAAACCGCATTGGAATAAAGAATTCTCTTTTTATGAACGCTTCGCTTGACAACCGCGATATAAACTACGACCCTACGAAAGGATGGTTTGTGAGCGAGAGGCTTGCGTGGTACGGACTTATTCCTGAAGTTGAAAAGGAATTCTATCTTCGTTCTGATACAAAACTTGAATCTTATTTGAAGCTTTTCGATATTCCTTTGTTCAATGGTTTCTGGAATTTCAAGATGGTTCTTGCGGCTTACACAGGAATTTCGCTTGTTTATCCGGTTCCAGGAACTTTGTTCGGTGATTCCAGCAAAGTGTATAGCGATGGTAGGTTCAACGGCCGTGGATGT
>SAMEA104315436__coassemble_1217_pt1 | contig 18184 bp, 15 predicted proteins | sample SAMEA104315436__metabat2_high_PE_011 | metagenome-assembled genome bin SAMEA104315436 (sample SAMEA104315436) | gut metagenome | biome: Monkey gut; feature: monkey-associated habitat; material: faeces | place: China | collected 2013 | reverse complement strand
AAAAACGCTGCTTTTTGCTAGACAGAATCGCCCTTATAGGATGTAAACACGATACAAATGTATTAAAATGGCAAAAAATAGAGAATTTCAATGAAAAAAAGGAAAAATGAATGCTGGCTGGTTTATTCAAAAAAATAGGAAAAATGTCTAGATTACGGGAAAAAACATCTCTAGAACTAAAGAAAAAACTCTGTAGTACGGTGAGAAAAATATTAACGAGCGTTAACAAAATAATTAACGTACGTTAACAAAATGTTTAACGCTCGGTGACAAAAAGTTTAACATACGCTAAGCAAATTGTTAACGGTCGTTAACAAAAATATTAACGCTCGTTATTAACTTTATTTCTAATGTTGAAAAAATTTACAAAACGAAATTTTCAAGGAAATCTGCAATTCCATCGTTGTTGTTGTCATATCGGGTAACAAAATCGCAGATATTTTTAATATAATCAAGGCCGTTTTCCATGGCAACGCCGTATCCGCAGGCACGAAGCATTGACTCGTCATTCATACTGTCGCCAAAAGCCATTGTCTGTTCATGCGGAATTCCAAGCTCATCTGCAAGGCGCAGAATTGAAGGACCTTTTCCAACTCCATAACTCATAACTTCCAGAAAAAATGGTTTTGAAATAAAAATATCCGCGCGGCCGCTAAGTTTTTCACAAAGAAACTCTTTGAAAGCCTTTACTTTTTCCGGGTCAGAAGGCACGAGCATTTTCGGGAAACCTTTTTCAAGAAACTTTTCAAAATCAGGAACCACTTGAAATTTCAGACTGCAAAGTTTTGCGTCCATTCTTGCCCATTCACTGTCTTCCCAGGAATAAATTACAGAAGGTTCATACACAACAGACGGCATTCCGCGCTTTCTTGCTTCATTGTAAACGAATTTTAAAATTTCAGTTTCAACTTTGTTTGTATAAATAGGAAGACGTTTGTGCAAATCAAAAATGCTCGCTCCGTTAAAAGCAATAATAAATCTTCCCTGCTGAGTTCCAGCAATATTCAGCGCGCGAACATAAGGCAGAATTCCGTTTTCCGCACGGCCGGAGCAAAGAACAATATAAATTCCTTTTTCCGCGGCTTTTTGGATTGCCGCCAAAGTTCTAGACGAAATTTTTGTTTCTTTTGTCAAAAGTGTGTCGTCAAGGTCAAAAGCAATCAGCTTTACATTCAATTTATTTTCAGGAAGTTTCATATTTTTATTATACTACTGAAGCATCATTTGGTCATTTGAAAGTTCTTTCTTCTTGATTTGCTTAAAACGCTCAACAATATCGTCCATTGTCAAATCAGATTTTTCCTGACCTTTCACATCAAAAATTATTTCTCCGCCGTCCATCATAATGAGCCTGTTTCCGTATTCAAGCGCATGCTTCATGTTGTGCGTAACCATCATTACGGTAAGATTGTACTCTTCCGCAAACTGGCGCGTAAGCCGCATTACAATATCCGCATTTGTCGGGTCAAGCGCCGCCGTATGCTCGTCAAGAAGAAGCAAATTCGGCTTTGACATAACCGCCATAAGCAAAGTCAACGCCTGTCGCTGCCCACCGCTGAACTGATTCACATTGTCGTTCAAACGGTTTTCCAGGCCCATGCCAAGAACTTTCAGCTGAGATTTAAAATATTCGCGCATTTTTCCGTTCAAACTGATTTTCAAGCCTTTCCAGCCTTTTTTGCTGCAAATCATCATATTGTCTTCAAGGCTCATTTTTCCGGCAGTCCCCAGAAGCGGATTCTGAAAAATACGTCCTATATAGCGCGCCCGCTTGTATTCCTTGTCAAAAGTAATTTCCCGGTTTTCTTCATCCAGAAAAATATGTCCGCTTTCAGGCTTTAAAGTTCCAGCAATTGCATTGTACAAAGTTGATTTTCCTGCGCCGTTTGAACCGATTACAGTTATAAAATCGCCTTTGTTTATTTTCAAATTGATATTTTTTAGGGCGTGATTTTCATCTGGAGTTCCCTTGTTGAAAACCACATTCAGATTTTCGATTGTTATCATTTTAAACCTCCGTTTTTCGCCGGCCGCCTAAAATGAATTTTCCAGTCCTTCTTGCTTTTCAAATTAGAAATCACAAGGCAAATGATAATCAAAATTCCTGTAATAAGCTTTAAATCATTTGGAGTAAGGTTTACAAAATGACCATATTTTCGCGCAACAAGCATAAGCGCGCGGTAAATAATTGAACCAACAAGCACGCGCAATGTCTGCCAGCCGATTTTATTTGAGCGGATAATAAATTCACCGAGCATCAAAGACGCAAGTCCGCTCACAATTACTCCGGTTCCACTTCCAACATCGGCAAATCCGTTGTACATCGCCGCAAAAGCGCCAGCTAAAGCCGCAAGACCATCGCCAAAACAAATTCCAATTCCGCGCACAACCTGAGGATTCACGCCCTGGCTTACAATCATCTGCTCGTTTGCGCCCAAAGCTCCCATCGTAAGCCCCAAATCCGTATGAAAAAACAAATCCAGCAGCGATTTCAGAAGAATAATAAAAATTATCAGAAACAGAAGAATTCCAAATTCAGAAGGAAGCGATGGAAACTGTTTTTCAAAGAAAGCCGTAATGCTGCTGAATGTTGTTCTAATTCTTAAAAATGAAACATTTGCCCGGTTATTCATAATTCTTAGGTTTATTGAATAAAGCATCGTCATCATAAGAATTCCGGCAAGCAAATCTGGAATACGAAGTTTTGTGTAAAGCATTGTTGTGCAAAGCCCCGCAACACAGCCGCCCAAAAAAGCAGCCAGAAGCGCAACAAACGGCGGAACACCAAGCTGAAGGCAGGCCGCAAGAATACAGCCGCCCATCGGAAACGCTCCGTCAACTGTCATATCGCAAAAATTCAAAGTTCTGTACGAAACAAAAACGCCCAGAACCATAATTCCATAAATAAAGCCTTCTATGAGTACAGTTTCCAGCATATTTTACTTTTCTTCCAGTTTTCCGTTCTGAATAATATATGTCGCCTGCGAAAGATATTTTTCCGGAATTGTAATTCCACAAAGAGCCGCCGCATCCAAATCAAAAAGCAAATCCGAATCAGAAGGTTTTGTCATGAAGCGGACAGGCATTTCGCTTGGCTTCGCGCCGTTCAAAATCTGCACAACCATTTCGCCAGTTGCAACGCCGGCTTTGTAATAGTTAAACCCAGAAGCCATAAAACAACCGCCGTTCTTTGCGCCAGTAACATCGCCGGAAAAAACCGGTTTCTTAGCTTTATTGAAAACACTTACAAGAGCAGGAAGCGCGCTGAACACAGTATTGTCAGTTGTAAGATAAATTCCATCAACGCGGTTAACAATCGCTTCGGCAGCCTGCTTTACTTCTGAAGAAACAGAAATCGACTGCGTAACAAGCTCAAGACCAGCTTCAGCGCAGCCTTTCTTTACAAGCTCCAGGCCTGAAAGTGAATTATCCTCGCTTGAAGTATAAATATAGCCAAGAGTTTTTATTCCTGCAATTTCCTTGAACATCTTGATATGCTCAACAGAAGGAAGCTCATCGCTCATTCCTGTAACATTTCTTTCACCGTGAGCCAATGTTGTAACAAGCCCGGCTTTTATTGGATCCGTTACAGTTCCAAAAACGACCGGCGCATCTTTTATTGTGTTGGCAAGAGCGACAGCAACCGGAGTTGCAATTCCAACCGCAACATCAACTTTTTCATCCTTGAACTGAGAAGCAATCTGATTTGCAGTGTTCACATCACCGTTCGCATTCTGCAAGTCATATTCTGCGTTGATTCCAGCTGCTTTTACAGCATCGATAACGCCGCGCTCAATGTCATCAAGAGCCACATGCTGAACAATTTTAGCAATTCCAATCTTTACAGTTTTACCAGCCGCAGAATTATCTGAAGTTTTTTTAGAACATCCCGCAGCCAGAACAGCGCAGGCAACAAAACCTGCAATCAAATTTATTCTTTTCATACTCCAATTATAACCGTTTCTACAAATAGAAACAAGCAAAAAATAGATTTATCAATTGATTTTTTTATAATGTGGAATTCAAAAAAATATGGTATAATTCTATCATATGTCTGCAAAGAAAATTATTATCGTTGGGGCGGGAGTTGCAGGATTATCGGCTGGGGTTTATGCCCAGCGGTCTGGATTTGAAACAGTTATTTTAGAAAAGCATATTATTCCAGGCGGGCTAAGCACAAGCTGGATGAGAAAAGGCTACCTTTTTGAAGGCGGAATGCACTGGCTTACAGGCTCTTCTGAAAAATTGACCTTGAACAAGATTTGGCACGAAGTTGGAGCTTTAAAGGAAAACAATCCAGTTTTCTACAAAGATCCGCTTTACACTCTTATTACAAAAGACGGAAAGCAGCTAAGACTTTTCCGCGACCTAAAAAAACTTAAAGAAGAATTTCTTGCATACGCGCCGGAAGATAAAAAAATGATAAATCGCCTTTGCGCAGACATCAAGCACTTTCTGAATGTCCATATGCTTGTATCTGATATTGCCAGAGCAAAAGCGAAAATTCCTGTTCATCCGAAATTTTCTGAATACATAAAAATGATTCCAGCCGCGATTCCGTTTTTGGCGCTTTCAAATATTTCCTACAAGGATTATGTTTCAAAATTCAAGAACAAGGACTTGCGCGAGCTTTTGCTTTCTGTAATCGGAATCCGCTACAACGCGCTTTCTTTCATTTATACGCTGGGCTCTTTTGCAAGCGGAGACTGCGGCTATCCGAAAGGCGGTTCTTTGCGGCTCACAAAAAACATGGCCGACACATTCGAATCTCTTGGCGGAAAAATTGAATACAGACAAACCGTAGAAAAAATCATTGTTGAAAACGGAAAAACGACTGGCGTAATTGCGAACGGTAAAAAAATTCCAGCCGATGCAGTTATTGTAACTCAGGACACAAGAAAAGCCGTTGAAGACCTGTTTGAAATTCCATTAAAAGAAAAATGGGTTTCAAAAATGAAGAAAAAAGTAATTTCCGAGCAACATATGTATATTGCCCTTGGCGTAAAATGTGAATTAAAAAATTATCCGCAGTGCGCTGTTTTTCCTTTGGAAAAGCCGTTCAAAGCCGGCGGACTTGAATTCACGCATTTTACCGTGAACAATTATTCTCTTTATGAAAACCATGCTCCGAAAGGCTGCACAACATTGACTTGCCTTCTGCTTGGAAGCTGCTACAACTACTGGAAAACCGCAAAAAACGATGGAACTTACAAGGCAAAAAAACAGGAGCTTGCTGAAAATTTCATTGCCGAGCTTGAAAAATTCATTCCGGAAATAAAAGGAAAAGTTGAAATTTACGATGTCGCAACGCCAATAACCTACGAACGCTACTGCAACACTTTTGAAGGAAGCTGGATGAGCGTCTGGAAAGCAAAATCCAGCGGCTTCATGCTGCCTCAAAAATCGAAAAAAGTAAAAGGCCTTTATTTTGCGGGCCAGCGCTCAATGATGCCAGGCGGACTTCCAATAACAGTTTGTTCCGGCCGGAAAGCCGTGCAGTATCTTTGCCGCGACACAAACACTTTGTTTGTTTAAAAATTTCTTAATAAGCGGCAAATGTGGCGCAAACCGATGATTTTTTGTTATATTTGTTAATATAAAATTTTAGAGGCAAAAATGAAATACAAAGCTGTCATTTTCGATATGGACGGAACAATCCTGAATACTTTGGAAGACTTGAAAAACGCCACAAATTATTCGCTAAGGCAATTCAATATGCCGGAACGCTCTCTTGAAGAAGTAAGAATGTTTGTTGGCAACGGAATAAAAAAACTTGTTGAACGCGCCGTTCCTGCTGGCACAAGCGCAGAAAAAATTGATGAAGTTCTGGATGTTTTCCTGAAATATTACGCAGTGCACAGCGCAGACAACACATCTTCATACCCGGGAATTCATGAACTTGTTGAAAAACTTAAAAAATTCGGCATAAAAACCGCTGTAAGCACAAACAAGGCGGACGCGCCTGCCCAGGAGCTTGGAAAAGAATACTTCAACGGAATTTTCGACCTTATTGTAGGCCAGAGAGATGGGCTTCGGACAAAGCCAGCCCCGGACTCAGTAAATGAAATTCTGAAGATTCTAAACATTCAGAAAAAAGACGCTGTCTATGTTGGCGACAGCGATGTTGATGTTCAAACCGCAAAAAATTCCGGTCTGGATTTTATCGGAGTAAGCTGGGGCTTCCGCGGCAGAAAATTCCTTCAGGAACAAGGCGCAGAAAACATCGTTGACAACGCGAACGAAATCTTGGATTTAGTAAAATAAAATTTATTGGAGATATAAAATGGCAAGATCAAAAAAGACAAATCTTCTAGGCGAAAATCTTGTGGAAAACTACAAGAACTTTTTGAACAACGGAAAAACAGAACGGGAATGTGTTGTGCAAATCATCCAGAAAGCCCGCGAAAACGGATACAAGGAAATCAGTGAATTTTCAAGCCTGAAGCCAGGCGACAAAGTTTATGTTCAAAAAATGAACAAGGCAATCGCGCTCTTCCAAATCGGCTCTGAAAAAATTGAAAACGGAATGAACATTCTTGGCGCGCACATAGATTCTCCACGCCTTGACGCAAAGCAAAAACCAGTTTATGAAAACAATTTCATCACATATTTGAACACACATTATTACGGCGGAATCAAAAAATACCAGTGGGTAACTCTTCCGCTCGCAATTCACGGCGTAATCTGCAAGACAGACGGAAAAACAATCAATGTGAATATCGGCGAAAATCCTGAAGACCCGGTTTTCTGCATTTCTGACATTCTTCCGCATTTGGCGCAGGAGCAGATGAAGCGAAATGCCACAGAAATAATCAAAGGTGAAGATTTGGACGTAATTCTTGGTTCATATTACTTCAAGAAAGAAGACAAAGACGAAAAAGAAAAGGACAAGAAAAAGAAGAAAGAAGAAAAAATAACAAGCAAGAAAATAATCATAAAACTTTTAAAAGACACATACGGAATTGAAGAAAAAGATCTTGAATCCGCGGAACTTGAAATTGTGCCGGCAGGAAACGCCCGCGACTGCGGATTGGACCGCTCTTTGATTATGGGCTACGGCCAGGACGACCGCTCCTGCGCATTCACTTCATTCGCTGCGCTTATGGATTCAGAGCCGGCAAAAAGAACCAGCTGCTGCCTTTGCGTTGATAAAGAAGAAATTGGAAGCGTCGGCGCGACCGGAATGGATTCCCATATGTTCGAAAATTCAGTCGCGGAAATAATCGCCCGGCTTCCAGAAGGCTACAGCGATTTGACCCTGCGCAGATGCCTTGCAAACTGCAATATGCTTTCCAGTGATGTAAACGCGGCGTTCGATCCGCTTAACGCAACTCTCTTTGACAAGGACAACACTTCTTTCCTTGGCGGAGGACTTGTATTCAACAAATACACAGGAAGCCGTGGAAAAAGCGGAGCCAGCGACTGCAATGCGGAATTCCTTGCTAAAGTCCGCGGAACAATGGAAAAATCTGAAGTAAAATACCAGATGGCAGAACTTGGAAAAGTTGACCAGGGCGGTGGCGGAACAATCGCTTATCTTGCGGCAAAATACGGAATGAATGTTCTGGACGCAGGCGTTTCTGTTCTAAGCATGCACGCTCCATGGGAAATCACAGCGCGTGAAGATATTGTTCAAGCCTACAACGGCTACAAAGCATTCCTTCAGATTGAATAGCAGCAAAACGGAAGCACTTTTCTACAAGGAAAGGTTGCTTCCAATTCCAACGGAAATTCCAGTCCGCTTCTGGTTTTCCGCTGGAAAAAATCTATACTTTATTCCGCCGGAAATCGTGAACATAAAATTATTTCTTGCCAGCCCGCCGATATTCGGTGTGAACGAAAAAGCGCAGTTCAGCGCAAGCTCATCTGTGTATTCAGCCTTTCCATTCTTGATTCTTTCAAAATAGCTTGAAATTTCCTTAACTGCCCAGGAATCAACTGAATCTTCAAATTTTCCAGCATAATAAGAAGTTACTGTAAAACGGTTCGCATAAAAAAGCGGCAGAAAATTCGTGGATTTCTGGATTTCCCAGTTGAAAAGCACAATTTTCGCCATCGCCGCGGCAATATAATCTTCCGACGGAAAAAGCGCCGCCTCAAAAGCCAAAGGAAGCAAAAATGCGCTTCTTGCCAAAAAACTAAACGAAAGATTGTCAAAACTTTTGTTGCGTTCAAAATCGTCCGCCAAGGCAAAATAACTGTTGTTCAGCGTTGCTCCAACTTGAATTCCAGAATAATCGTAGTAACCGGAGCCAGACTTGTGAATATTTCCAAAGTAAGCTGAAATTATATTGTTCAGGAAAACAAAATCATCTTCCGAGGATTTTAAAACCTTGAAATATCCGGCAAGATTTTTCGGTTTTTTCTCTGTTGAAATTGAAGTTTCGCTCTGCCGCCCTTCAAGGATTGTTCCAGCAACAGAAAAATTAAAATATGAAGTTCCAAAAACAGGAATTTTTGAATTAAACGAAATATTTCCAAAAGACTGCTTGTAGCCGTCCGCATCAAATTCCACCTGTCCGGTTCCTGAATAAGCAAAAAGCTCCGTAGAAGAAGAATTTCCTGCAAGGCAAAATTTTATTCCTTCCGAATTTGTAAGAAAATTGTAGCCCGCGGAAACATACCAAATCGGATTTGTCCATGGCGTTGAAGAAACATAAGTTGCTCCCAGCGGAAGCCAGACAGAATCCAGCTCAGAAACGTTTTTGTTTGTGTAAGTGCTCACAGCACCAAGCGGAAGCAACGTTCCGTGCGGCCCTGAAAAAGTATATTTAATAGAAGAAAATCGTTCAGAACGCGCCAAAAACTCATTGTCAGAAAGAATATTTTCTGTGTTTTCCGCAATTTCTTCCGCGTCTTCCGTGCCGCCTGCGCCAGTTTCTTCTGGTTTTACAATTTTTTCTTTTGCGCTGAAAGTTTCAAAACCAGCGCCGGAAAGTTCTGCAAAATAAATTTTTGAGCCTCTAAAAAAATTCGCCACAAAAACGGCTTTCTCTTCCGTTAAAATTGCAGGAAAATAAATTCCGCCTGAAACATCTTGCGTCAGCAACTTGAATTCTGGATTTTCGCCCAGCGAAAGAATTCCCAGCCGCGGAAATTCATTTTTTCTTGCAAACGAAAATGAAATCAAAGGAATATTTCCGGCAGAAGAATAATTCAATCCGCGTAAACTAATTCCTTCACCCGGCGATTTTTGACCCGATGATTCAAGAATCGGCAATTCAAAAATTCTTTCAGATTTTGTGTTCAAATCCAGCCCACAAATTGAAAATTCAAGCTTATTTTTCAGAATATAAAACAACTCGCCGGAACAATTTCCTTCCAGACTGAAAATTTGCTGCTCAACAGGAAATTCTTTTTCAAAATCCAGCCGGATTCCGCAAATTTTATCTTTTTTAAATTCAAGCTCGTAAATTTTCAACGTTGAAAAAGCGGAAGCAGTTTTTACCGCGCACAAAAAATATTTTCCATTTGAAAAAACAACCGACGCGTCACGAAGGCTTGTTTCCGGCACAACAAAAAATGTTTTTTTCTGAAAATCGTAAATTCTGACTTTGTTTTTGGGAACCGCGTATGCGCCGGATGAATAAGATTCCACAAGAAATCTTCCGTCCTTTGAAGCCGCAAGCCTGGAAATATTCGGCTGAGCATGCAAAATTTTCAGTTTTCCAGAATGAACCTGGTTCACAGTTTTTTTATATTTGTCATAATAAAAAAAATCTTCACCGCAGCTTGTTATTGAAGAATAAACCGAAACCGGATTTTTAAAGCCAGCATTTTTTATCCACGGATTTTCTGCCGGCTCTGAAAAAATTTCAGGAACTTCAAGCTCGTTGAAAAAATCATTCCAGGCTTTTTTTATTGAAATTCCGTAGACTTTTTTGAAGCAGCCGAAATATGTTAAAGTTTTTAAATTCACAGAACGCTGCCAAAATTCCGCGTATTTCTGCATTCCATATTTTTTCTGAAGCCACTCGCAAAAAGCGCCGCCAAAAAGATAGCTCGCATTTCCTGCCGGATAAACATCCATTGCGCCTTGAATTTCTGAAAATTTCGGAAATTTTCCTTCAATTTTCGCTTGTTTCAGCATTTGAAGCGAATATCCACTGTTCAGCCGCCCTTCTCCATTTTCACTTTCAATTGAAACAGACGCGCCTTCCGCCCACGCCTGAGTTATTGTGAGCAAAGCCGGATTATAAACATCGCCAAAAATTCTGTCAAAACCGAACCAAAAATCATTGCGAAGATTATAAGTTACTGCATGTGTAAGTTCGTGCCGGAACGTGTTCAATGTTTCCTGCGAAAAAACCGCAAGCTCCGCCGTGCAGACTATGTCAAAAATCACAATGTGGTTGAACGGTCCGCAGGAAAAATACGCGTTGAATTCATCCTGGGCCGGCGAAATTACAACCGGCAGCCGGAATTTGTTCTTCAAGCCAAGTTTTTCCGCAAGATCCTCGTAAAGCGAATCTGCGTTTTCATAAAGAATTTTTGCTGTCTGAAGCGAATTTTCTGAATAAATTATGTCAAAATATTTTGTCTTGATGATTTTTACATTTTTCTGCCCGCTCATTATTCCTGTACGCGAAAAAACATTGCAGCAGAAAAAAATCATCAGAAAAAACAGGAATTTCTTTTTCATTTTTCAATTCTACGTTATTTTACGACGCAAAAACAAGAACATTTTTTATGTTCAGAATATCAACAAGCCGGACAGAATAATTTTTCTTCGTTCCAGAATTCGATTCAACAGAAATTTTTACCACCGCCGCAGAAATTTCGTCCGCAAGCGCCTGGCCGTAAACTTCGGAAAGCAGCTCAATATATTCATCGTTTGGCATTTCTTCGCCGGTAAAAGCTGGCGCCATCAGCATATCAAGATAATTCTGCATATCTTCCGGCAAATTGCTGTAGAATTCAAGAAGATTTTCGCGGCTGATTTTTATGGAAAAACCGCTTTGCGAAACAGAAACCATTCCCGACTTTGAAACAGGATCTTCCGCTGCCTCAGAAAGCTTTCCGCTCACAAAAAAACTTCCACCGCCAGAAGAATTTGCGGAAACATCCTGAAACTTTGAATCTATAAAAAAACGCGCAATTTCATCCGCATCAAAATTCTGCGAATCCTCCGAGGAATCAGAGCCGAACGCGGAAGACAAAATATTCAAAAAACTTTTGCCGAAATTTACTTTGTAATCAAAATGAATTCCAGAATCATCTGCGCAAATTTTCAATTCATTTTCACAGGAAGAAAAAAAACACGCAGAAAATAAAAGAAAACACAAGAAAACTGATTTTTTTGCAAAAACTCTCATTTTCACCTTCTATTTTCTAAAAAAAACAGACATCGGGAAAGTTACACGTACGCCAGTGCAAAATTCCAGGCCGGCGGACGCAGATTTCAGCGGAGACAAGGCGGCATTCGATGTATTGTTGAAAACAGTATAGCAAATATCCTGAATAATCTGAACTTTGAATTTTCCTTTTGAAAAAGACGGAGTGTTAAACGTTACGCCAATAATTCCCGGAAAAATTGAAGCATCAATTTCCTTGCTCGAATCCGGAAGCCTGCAAGTTCCCAGTGTGAAAACCGGACCTGCGTAAACCCGCACATAATTTCCAAAAAACAATGAAAAAACCAGCGGAACCTGGAACGCGCCAACACCGTAATTCCACCGGAGCATAATTCCAGCACCCGGAGAAAGCATTTTTCCTTTATAAACAATATCCGCCTCGTTCGACAAGCCGCGGAAATTCGGCATAAAACGTTCATGCGTAAACAACGACCAGTCTCCGGTAAAAGTTCCCATAAGAGAAAGCCGGTCTGTAAAAGTTCCAAAACCATTCGCTTCATCCGCTTCTTTTTTTGCAAAATCGCTGTCCAGATTTTCATAGTTCGCGGCGCTTAAAAATTTTCCAGAAGAAACGTAGTGGCTCTTCCAGTAGCTTTCCTTAAGTGAAGAAACAATTACTCCGGTATTCGGTCCGTCGCTCACAGCAGAAATAAACTGTCCTTTTCCAATATATAATCCCACGTGGCTTATTGTGCCGTCTCCAGTTGTCTTAAAAAACACAAGATCCCCGATTTCCCTTTGGTTATCTGGAACGATTCTTACGTAGCTGTACATTGCCTTCACCGTTCTTGGCAGCTGATAGTGAATTGATTCCCGCGCGACGGTGTAAATCAAGCCGGAACAGTCAAACGCATCTGGTCCGACCGCGCCGCGCACATAAGGAGCGCCCACATATTTTTTTGCCTCGGCAACAAGTTTTTCACGGCAAACTCTTGATTCAGATTCGCTTAGCTCCGTCTGGGAAAAACACTTTGCCGGCAAAAAACAAAGCATGAAAAGAGCCAGCGCAGTTGCCAGAAACAATTTTATTTTCAGAACAAATTCACTCATATCTTCTTTTTCGGAAAAAAATCAGCGTTTTTTTAGAAAATTGTGCTCTGTTTTAAATTTGCGCTGGAAACATAAATTTTATATAATTGATTCAAGAAAATGATATTTGACAGACAAAAAAAATTCTTTAAATTCATTGTTTTTTCATCTTTTCTTTTTGTTTTTTTGCCGCAATTTTCTTTTGCAAAACTTTTTGATCTTTCTGTTGCCGGAGGAATTCGCAGCGGAAAAATCCAGGAATTTGTCTACGACAATGGAACAACTAAAAGCCGTCTTGACTGGAAAACGCCGCTCGTTCCTGTTCTGAATATTTCCGGCCGGCTCGATATTTTCCATGCGATTCTGGATTTGTCCGTAGTTTCTGCAATTCCTGTAAAGCTCGGCTCAATGCAGGATTATGATTGGATGGGCGAAGACACTTCAAGATACACAAATTTTTCAGACCACGACCTTATTGTAAACAAACTTTACGACCTTGAAGCAAAAACCGGCTACAACTTCAATCTTTTGAATTTCAACGTGCCGGTTGATCTTAGCATAATTCCCCAGATTGGATTTTTATACAGAAACCAGAAATTTGAAGCCTGCGACGGATATTCTCAATACGCAGATTCCGGGGAATACTGGAACAGTTCAATAGAAAAAACTTATTTCAGCGGAACAATAATCACTTATGAAACCGCAAGCTATATGCCGTTTGTTTCGATTGAGGCAGAATACAAAATCGATTCTTCTTGGCGCGTAAAACAGTTTGGAAGATTTTTTCCATACATTTACGCAACCGCAATTGACAACCATTATCACCCTTCAAAACACATAGAATACACTGACATCTTGAGAAACGGTTTCGGCTTTTCTCTTGGAACAGAAGCAAGCTGGAAAAAACTTTCAGTTTCTGTTTCCTACGAATGGTTCAGATGCAAGGAAGGAAGCTCATACACTCGAAATATTGGCACAAGCAGCGACTATTCAAAAGGAAGCACAACGCCAGGAATAACTTCTTCCGTTCTTTCAGTAATGGTTTCTTACCGAATTTAAAATTTTATGGAAAAATACAAATCTTATATGGAGCTTAAAATATGTTTTTAAAAGAAAAAATTGAAAAAAGCGTTCTTCTGGCTTTGATTGCCTTCTGTCTGCTTTTCAGTTCCTGCGCAAAAAAAGAATACCATGTGGGCGATATTGTTATGTCAGACGGAAGCGTTCTTTCAAAGGAAAAATTTCTTTCCTACAAAGGCAGGGAAAATCCAGTTGCCGTTATTTTCACAGTTTCTGGAGTTCAGAACAAAGATTCAAAGCGCGTAATCGGCGTTGGACTTTTTGAAGCGGAATCATCAGTTTCGTTTGCGGAAGATTCTTCAACCGGGGATAACACGAATTTTCTTTTCAACAGAACTTATGTTATAAACCAGAAATTTGATATTTCAACCGGAACTTACAAAAATGAAGGTTTTGCCGGTGACATTGACGGCGAGGATTCCTGGAAAAACGTGAAACGCCGCGATAAAACCGCAAAAGAAAATATGTATTCAGTTTATCCAGCGTATGCCTTTGCCGAAAACTACGGAACCAGCCAGAAATGCGGAAAATTCAGCTCAACAGAATGGTATCTTCCAACGGCGGCAGAACTTTATGAAATGTTTGAAAACAAAGCCATTTTGAACGATGCGATTTCTGCTTGCGGCGGAAACAAACTTGACCACAGAGTATGGTCTTGCTCACAGGATTTTTACATGAAAGACGTGCAGTTTCTTGTTGACATGGAAACCGGAGAAGTCCGACGCGCTTTCAAGGATTCAAAAGCGCACGCAAGAAGCGTTTATTGCTTTGCCAATAAATAATATTTACGGAGTTAAATATGAAAACAAAAACAATAAAAAAAATCTGCACAATTTTAGCCGCTGTATCCGCTGTTTTTTTCGCAGGATGCTCAATGACGCTGGAAGAACCTTCTTCTTCCGCGGATTTAAGAAATATTTCCGGCCTTAAAAACCGTTCCGCAGTTACAAAAATGCCGTTCATGGGCGGCGCCGCTTTATACAATCCTTCAGACTTGCAGACAAGCCAGCTTGCAAAAGGCGTAGTAATTGCCGTTCGCCTTGGAAAAATCCAGAAAAAAGACGTTGGCTCAGGACAGTTTGTTTACGGCGACCTGAAAAACGAATCTGTTTTTGGCTATATTACAATAGAAGATATCAGCCGCGAAAGCATTTCTTTTTCTTATTACGAATTTGAAAACGAACGATGGTCAATTTCAGAAGAAGCAAGCCTGAAAAACAGATTCACGCTCGAAGCCGGAAAATCCTGCGACTTGAACAACGACGGAATCAATGACTTAGCCTATATAAAACCTTTTTCAAAACGAAAAGGCTCCGAAAAAGCCATGTGGCTCGCCTTCCTGAACGAAGATGAAAACATAAAAACATCTTCAATGTTTTCTGTAATTCCACAGCAGTACGCAAGAAGCGCCTATCCGGGCGGACTTATCGGAATCAATCCAGACGGCCGCTATATTGTAAACAAATACGATGTTGGAACAGCAAACCGCGCCGCAATAAAAAGCCTTTCATACGGCGACTATGTAATCGACAACGAAGAAACGCTTTGCCAAACTTATATCGGAAGCCGCTCGTTTTCAGGCGCACGAGCAGTAAACGATGACGAGCTTGAAACAATGGACGTAAGCGACGAAGATTCTCCTGAAATGTATTATTTCCAGAACGCAGAATTCGCGGAAAACTACTCAATCTACGAACTTCTTGAAGAAATGCCTTCTTCAATTGTTTCAAAAGAATTCAAATCGCTTTCAATTGCGGACGCAGTTTCTTATCTGAACGAAATCATAAAAAATCCAGACTTGTGGAAAGCGCTTGTTGAAGGAAACTCAAGCGATGAAGCGCAGGAAATCCGCGATAATCTTTCAGATTTTTCCGGAGAAAGCGAACTGCATATCGTAATTGCGAACAGAAAAGCGCTGGCTGTCCTGTACCCGGATTTGTGTCCGGCACTGAGTTTTTATTCAACCAGCTTTTCAACAATTTTTCCTTGGTTTTACGCAAATCTTGGCGATTTAGACACTTCCAGCGCTGAAAATTCCGCACGGGCGGCGACAAAAAAGGAAAATCCAATTCTTTCCGACGCAAAATACACAGACGAATACAAGGATTACATAAGAAAAAAGGACAAAATCATGGACGAATTCAGCCAGCTTATGTCTCTTGATGTTCTTCCGTGCATTGTTGGACTTTTAAAAAGCCCGATAATCAAGCAGATTGTGAAAAATTCAGACGCTTCAATCCGCGTTGGAATCGGCGGAGAAATCAACATAATCAGCGCGACTCCTAATTTTGACATAAAAATGTGCCTTCTTTTCAAATATGAATTCAAGGATGCAATAAAATACAACATAGAAACGCTTTCAATTTTCACTTCGGATGAAAATCCTACGATAATTGATCCAAAAACAGGCGAAGGAAAATCAAGCGCAGATTTCAAAGATATTGACGAAGCCGGAATGAAAAAACTTCTTGCCGAAAACAAAAAAGCGCTTGAAGATGAATTCGGAATCAACGAATATTCGGCGCTCGGCTTTAAAGAAGCGGGCGATTTCTCAGGTTCTCTTGCTATAAAACCTACAAAAGACGCAAAGAATTTTCACAAAGCAATCAATTTGTGTCCGCCTTTCCCAATTGTTTTCTCGTTTGACGCCAGTTTCGATGTTCTGCTATACACAAACGTTCTTGTTGAATTCAAAAATGCGGCTGTTGGCGGAATTCTTATGGTCGGATTCGGTGTTTCCGCCGGAATTGACTGGTCGTTCGTGAAAAAATGGAAAATTCCGGTAAGCATAAACGCAAATCCTTACTGCAAGCCTTACAAAATCTTTGAAGGAGCGAATTTCGCAGGAATCACAACAAAAAATAACGATGAACTGCAGCTTGGCGGAGGAATTCAGGCGATGATTGCTCCGGTAATCGAACTAAGAGCCGGCGTTGGAATCGGAGGTTCTGTTGGAATCGCTTCCGCGGATTTTACGCTCGGAGCGCCAATCAGATTCGTTCTTCCTATTTCATCTTATCTTGGAATTACAACTGGAAACGGAAACACCATAAATTTCGTAATAGAAACTCAGGGCAACTTCCTTTCTTCACTAGAACTTGACCTGCAGTTCTGCCTTGATCCTCCAATTTTAAAAAAGCGAACATGGAAATGGCCTATTTGGACTATGCTTGACTTCAACGCACAGCTTTGGAAAACAAGAACTGAAAACGGCACAATCGCAAAACAGGAAGGCCCGAAAATAGTTTCATATAAAAATCCGTTCAGCAAATAGCTTTACAGACAGCTTCTTACGGTGTTCCTTGAAACACCAAGGAGCTTTGAAATTCTATTTATGCTGAGCCCGGAGCTGCGCATATTTTTCACGTGAAATTCAAGGCCGTCCAAAAGATGAAAATTGTTTTTTCTTCCTTTCGGGCGGCCAAGTTTTACGTTCTGGGATTTTTTAAGCGCAAGAGCTTCTTTTGTTCGCTGGCTGATAAGATTTCTTTCAATTTCCGCGCTAAGTCCAAACGCAAACGCCAGCACCTTCGACTGAATGTCATCGCCAAGCCGATAATTGTCTTTTATTGTCCAAACCCGGGCACCTTTTTCCATAATAAGATTTAAAATCGACATAATCATAAAAAGGCTTCTTCCAAGGCGCGAAAGTTCGCTGCAAACTATCAAATCATCCTTTTTTATGTGCTTAAGAAGATTTCCAAGCTCCCTTTTTTCAGGAGTAAGAGTTCCGCTGATTGTTTCTTCAATCCAGGAATCAATTTTCAAGGATTTTTTTCTGCAGAAACGCAGAATTTCAAAGCGCTGGTTTTCCACAGTCTGCTTGTCTGTGCTGACACGAATATAACCGTAAGTCATAAATCTCCAAAACCTAATAATTTTAAAGATAAGCAGCTTTTGCAGAAAAGGAAAGTTTTATTTCAAGCACCATTTTACGCGCATCAGCACAAAATCACGCATATTTTCGTAGAAATCAATTTTTGGCGGCTCAACGTTGATTTTTTTCAAAGCTTCCTGAATGAGCGGATTTTTATAGCAGTTCACGGCGTTTGTCGCGGCGAACATCAAAATATCCAGCTGAAGCTTGTACGCATCGTCCTTGGAAATTGAAAGCATTTCTGAAAGGCGGTCGCGCACCTGCCAAGCGAATTCGTAGTATTTTTTCTTGAAGGCAGCAAGGCGGTCTACTGTAACATTTGTTTCAACAATCGGATTCAAATAAGCGACATAACGTAAATAATCCTGATTCGCATTTAAAATTCCAGCCCAGACCTCGGAAATCACTTCCGGAGAATATTTGTTTCCTTCTGGAAAAGCGGAAACAAGCGCGCTGTAGTAAGAAACCATCTTCTGCGAAGAAAGCTCAAGAAAAATCTCTTCCTTTGTTGTAACGTACTTGTAAAGGTTCGCCCGCGACCAGGTAAGTTTTTCTGCAATTGTTGTAAGCGTTATTTCCGTGTACGGAATCTGCTTAAAAAGCGTTTCCGCCGCTTCTTTTATCTGGTTCAGCCGGTCTTCCTTCTGCAAATCGCTTCGTGCGCGTATATAGTCTGCCATAAAAATAAGAATACCACACGGCACGAATTTATTCAATAAACAACGCAATGTTGCTAAATCCAAAAATCAAAGCGAATTGATTCTTAGCCTGAATGTAAAGTTTTTTATGAAAAAAATAAAAGCGTAGGCAGATTTACAGTTTGTGAAGATTTTTGGCGATTGAA